>ERZ838225.115-NODE-115-length-122948-cov-9.388126_pt1 | contig 122948 bp, 108 predicted proteins | sample MGYA00519684_ERZ838225 | MGnify/ENA primary metagenome ERZ838225 (study PRJEB31850, sample SAMEA3708829) | human gut metagenome | biome: human gut; feature: human-associated habitat; material: faeces | place: China | collected 2014 ... | reverse complement strand
AGCTGGTTAGAATACATGCCTGTCACGCATGGGGTCGCGGGTTCGAGTCCCGTCCGGACCGCTTCAAAGAAAGCAAAATAAAGTAAAGCTCTGTAATTTAAAGATTACAGGGCTTTTTCTTTTTCCTCACTTATCAAGAATGACGGCTCACCTGCAAAACTCTATGTTTGTAAAACACTCGCAAAAGCAGGGGGCGGCAATCTGTTTTGCGGTTGGCTTCAATGATGTTGTAAGCGAAAATGCGATAACCTTGACGTTTTGTTTGAAAATCTGGGATTATGATGACAGGGCCTTTTTGCTAATAGAAGAAATAGGGAGTGCTTTATGGTCAAATTATCCATTTTACCCTGTTTTTTTGCGTGAATGCCCCTGTTGGGAGACGAAAGTAATGGGATTAGGTAACGCGAAAGCCAGTGTTAGGCAACGCTACCGTATGTGTTTGACGATACATACGGTAGGAATTGGGTACGCAACCTATAGAAATGGGCGATGCATCCGTATGAAAAGCACCTTTCTCCTGCATAAATATGAGATAGGATGAATTAATCTCGCTAGAATGAAAGGGTATATTTAAGCAAAGTGTTATAATACAATTGATTGCTGATATTTTTTCTCGTATTTGGTAACAGCATGTATCTTTGCCCGGAAAAAACGATTCTCCGGGGCTTCAGATTACATATTGTCATATTGTCAATTTGAGCGTATTACTTATCTTTCTCGCTGGCAATGCGGGCAATAATAAATGCTGCCTCCGAGGTAAGCCTCTTTCTGTATCCGTTCGCCGCAGATGGGGCAAGGGTCATGGTAGGTGTTCTTCGATAGGATCGTGCGGTAATTGCCTAAGGCGCCGTATAGATCCTTCTCCGTATCCCGGCCTCCTCGGCAAGTCATCTCTTCCAGCGTGGATTTCACGGTGTTGAAGAGGCGGTCTATATCCTCTTCTGATAAAGTCGATATTTTTCGTTTCGGGGAGATCCGGGCATTGAACAAGATATCTTGGCAGACTCCGTTGCCTAGGCCCGGAATACGTTGCTCGGTGGCGAGTAACGCCTTCGCGGATATATCTTTCTTGAGATTCCGGATGAGACTGATAAAATAGGCTTTATCGAATCTCTCGTCCAACGGACATAGCTTATGGATGCTACCTTGGTAATAGGGATTGTCAAACTCGCCTTTGAAAGCGTAGATAGAACCATACATCGAAACCGTGAAAGCTAGGAACGAATCGTCCTCGAATACGATCATAAGCTGATATTTCTTCGGGACCTTTTCCGCGGAGGTATAATAACGCATATTGGTTCCGTCTCCGATTAAGAGGTGGGTATCCGCATCCATAAGGATGTCCACGAATGCGCCATAGCCTTGGGCGCCTAGGACCGTTCGTCCTACCAGCCTATTGGAGTATTCCGCCGGATCGCCATTATAGAACGTGAAACGGTGAGGACTGTTCGACTCGATAACATGCGCTATCCGTTTACCCTTTAGCGTTTCGCTAGCCTGTTTGCCAATGGTGGCGGATTCGGGAATCTCAATCATATTCGTATTGTTTTTAGAGGTGACGGGGTAAATATAGGCATATTTTCCGTACCAATATTCATTGATACGGAAAATAGGAACCGGACTTTAATTCTGGGTCGGATAAAGGGGCTTTCCTGTCTCGTCCACATCTGTCCAGTCTTTTACGTTGACACTGGCCAAAGTGACCGAATTACCGTTGATTACCGCTTTAAATAAATAAGAGTTTCCCGCTTTCAACTCGCCATCCGGAAGAGGGATCTGGGTGGTATAGGTGCGGGTACTGTTTTCATTGTCGGCGGATATTTCCAGCGTGAGAGTCATAGGAGCCGTATGTCTTATCGGCAACATGATATATTGGGCGGTTAATCCGTTTATCCCCATCTTATCAGCTTTCCCGAAGGCGGTAGCAGGAGTGATGACACCTGTGCCCAGATCCATGGTAGCCCCAACCACAGGAGGAGTGATCATGGCGGAGACCAGTTGGTTGATCGTGATGCCTTCACCGCCGGTTAATTCTACTACGACTTGGGTAGCCACATGCCCATAAACAATCGGTATATTGATTTGGGAGCTATTTACATCCTGTTGTATGGCGCTCCACCAAAGATAATCGATACCGTTGAAGAGGGGTTCGGATACGCCACTCGTGAATGTCGGGGGAATCGTGGAGAAATTGTCGGATACGGCGTAGAAATTATAAGTGCCATTGGAGAGAAACATTTTATATCCGTCACTTCCTGTTAACACCCCGGGAGATGAGGTTATGTAAAGACCTGACGCCTCGGGGCTTCCCTTGGTTCCGGCGTTGCTGTCGAAGACATAAACCCTGCTTTGTATCCCTTTATTCATGGGAGACATGGAACGTAATAGGTTCCGGCCCTCCACGGAGGCGTTGAAGGTCACCAACGTACTGTTTCCCGGGGCCTCGTTTCCCGAAGAGCCGTTTGGGGTTGTTCCATCCTCAAAAATAATCGTGTTCTTGTTGCATCCGGCGAGGAGTAACAGGAACATCGTGCTAAATGTAAGCGCATTTGCCGCTTTCAGTAAATTCCGTATCATATAATTTGTGTTTAGTGAATAGTCTATATAATACATTTTGCGAACCGTTTTGGTTCAGAAAGCGGCAAATGTTTTAACCTTAATCTATCGGTTTCACGTAAGACCAGTGGGTTTGTATGATCTTCCATTGGTTGTCGGGGTTGCGTCTGTAAACCTCGGTGCAGTTCCATTTTATTACCTTGTCGGATAAGTAGCTATCAAGGTTGAAGGTGAGGACCGCTATGTTTTGCGTGACTTGTACGACCGGGCGGATCATGTCGAAATGATCCGCCGGAGGAAGTTGCATACCTTTATAATAAGTGCGCAGTTGTTCCAATCCCTCTATTTTCGTCTCTAGGGAAGGATCGAAGTAAATCACGTCGGTGTCTGAAAGCTCTACGAATGCCATCGGGTCGGTTGAGGCTAGGGCCTCTTTTTCAAGGGAGATGATTATCTCCGGGATGTTCTCGTTTAATGTTTTGTTCTCCATATTCTTTTGTTGTGCGTTAGCGGATAACGTGCTTCCTAATATGAGAGCCGCTATCCATGATTTGTATTGTCTCATGATGCTTTATTTATTGATAGAGGCAAAATTAGACATACCGAATGAAGTTCGTATAATACGTATAAAGGAGGAAATAGTACTTTTTACGGTTTTGTATTCCTGCGATAGTTTAGCGGGGTCATGTTTGTTTGGGAACGAAATAGACGGATGAAATAGGATGGATCCTCGTAACCTAGAGCTTCCGTTATGGCGGATATAGGCAAGTCTGTATAAGTCAATAGTCGTTTGCTCTCGATTAGTATTTTGTTTAGGATGTATTGTTTAGCGTTGATGCCTGTAGCGTTTTTCACGATCTCATTCAGATAGTTCGGGGTGATGCAAAGCCGATCGGCATAGCTCCGGATGGAATGATCTTGCTTGAAGGAATGGTTTACTAACTCGATAAATCGGTCTACATAGATGCTTTTAGATCGGGCGTTTGTGTCTGGAGGTAAAGCGTTCGAGCTAGCGTATAGCCTGTTGAGCAACATTAATGTCTCGTACAACAAGGCCCGGAGCAAGTGTTTGTCTTTCGACTGATAGTCCTTGATCTCTTTATCGATCTCCGAGATCAACTCGGAGATGCGGCCATAGGCTTTCTTGTCGAGACTGAGCTTGGAAGACCGTCTTTCCGTATGGAAATAAGAGAGGTTCCGGAGAAATGCCGGATCATTGAAAAAAGAGAGCAGGAACTCTTCCTCAAAGATAAGAGCGAATCCGTCTTCTATCGTTTTATCGTCCCATTTACGTATTTCGCCGGGCCGGGTAAAGATGATATCTTGAGGCTTTACCCGGTTCGCTTGATGATCGATAAGAAATTCTCCCTCCCCACTAGTGATCAATGTTATATCGTAATACGTCAATATATGTACGGGTTGTTCCTTGAGATACTTCTTGATCGTGTTCAAGGGAACGACGTCGATAAGTAGCTCATCGCCGTATTTGTGTTTATAGAAGTCGTATTGCGGTATATTAAGATTCATCTGCTCATGTCTTTTATTTGAAAAGCATAGGAGCGAATTGGAGGAGATAAGCCCGCCAATTGGCCCAGATATGCCCTCGGGTGGATTCTACGTACTGGTATTTCATACCTAGGCTATCCATTCGCTGGCGGAATTGCTGGTTTGCGTCGTACAGGAAATCGTCCTTTCCTATACCGATCCAGAACAATTGATAACCGGATCTCTTGAGGTTTCCTAACTTCTCGTCGAGATTCGTGTACATCGGGCTATTCGGGTCTACACCATTGGCGCTGAGTCCGGCGGAGAAAAGTCCTATATAGTTAAAATAGTCCGGATAATTCAATGATATATATAATGTATGGAAACCACCCATCGAAAGTCCGGCTATGGCCCGGTGTCGCTTATCCGGGATCGTACGGTAACGGTTATCGATGAAATGAATGATCTCGGTGAAACTCTTCTCGTACGAGCCATCCTTATAACCGGGGAAGCTGTTGCTCATGGCCGGCTTGTAATTCAGGTTATCGGGCGTTTCGCCGGGAGCGGCCTGTTTGCTGGGATTACCGTTTGGCATAACGACAAGCATTGGCTGTATCTTGCCTTCGGCAATCAAGTTATCCATGATACGGGCGGTACGGCCAAGCTCCAGCCAAGCGTTCTCGTCACCGCCACTGCCATGTAACAGGTACAGAACGGGATAAGACTGGATGTTCTTATCGTAAAAAGGAGGCGTATAAACGCTAAGTCTTCGTTCGCTCCCGAGGATGTCCGAGTGATACCAAGTGGTTGTAACATTGCCATGAGGTACGTCACGTACTTGATAATAATCACCATTTCCCCCGTTGATATAGAACAGGCTGAACAAGGTGCCTACGTCACGGCAAGAGAATGGGTTGTTTGGGGCGATGTTGTAAATACCATCTATATTTAAACGATAGGTGTACATTTCGGATGGCAGTGGGGGAGTCGTATAGCTCCATGTACCGTTTTTCCCTTTCGTCATCTGGCCATTGCCCTCGCTGGCTTCCCAGTCGCCTTTTACGGAAACAGACTTCGCCTTTGGGGCTTCTACATAGAAAGTGACGCTATTGTCTGGGTTGATCACGAGAGGTTCTACCTTATCGGTCTTGAATCCTACGTTCTGTTGGGCGAAAGCCATGGATAGCGGCAGTAAGAGAGCCGCGAGTAATGCTAGTCTTTTCATTTTATCTATACGGTTTAAAGAATTAAGTTATAGAGACAAATATACGATTTATTTCGGAAAAATAGAAGTTATACTTACTTGGCACTTGTAGTATATCTTTTTGGGTAAAGTAAGTATATCTTCTTTAGTACTTGCTGTATATATTCTTTTCAGGTTAGGATGATTCTTGCTGATTATAACTAATACATGATTTCACGTTACTACCTTTGCAGCTCTTCTATTGTTAATTAGTCTTATGTGTTTGCACAGTATTTGTTGTTTTGTGCGGCACATTTTTATTAAAAGTGTGCAGTGTTTGAAAAAAGTATTTATCTTTGCGACCGTTTTGTAATCAAGAAAAGTAAAACATGAAGAAAAAAGTAGTATTAGGTGCGGCATTGATGATGATGCCTTTGGTTTCTTTCGCTGGAGGATATTTGACGAATACGAATCAGCATGCAGCCTTTTTAAGGTCACTTTCGCGAGGTGCTGCAATTGATATAGACGGCGCTTTGTCAAACCCGGCGGGTCTTTCTTTTTTGCCGACAGACGGTTTCCGCGTTGGTGTGAGTATCCAAAGTGCTTTCCAGACCCGGGATATCGATGCCTCTTTCAGTACATACAATGGTTTCGACCCAGTGAATAAGGTGCCGACAGTGAGCGACGTTCCCTATAAAAAGTATTACAAAGGAAAGGCTGCCGCTCCCGTGATTCCGAGTGTTTTTGCGGCTTACAAAAAAGGTGATTGGACGATCTCCGGTTTCTTTGCCATTACGGGTGGAGGTGGTAAGGCTTCGTTTGACGATGGTCTGCCAATGTTCGAATCGGCTGCTATGGCCGGTATCTTCCAGGAAAGTGTAGCGAAATATATAAAGACTGGCGGTCAAAGTCCCATCGTCACGCCGGATATGTATACTATTAACAGTGCGATGGACGGAAAACAGTATATTTATTCCCTACAACTTGGCCTGTCATACAAGATCACGGATTGGCTTTCTGCCTTTGCCGGAGGCCGGATGAACTATTTCTCAGGAAACTATGACGGGTATTTGGATGCAAAATTAAAACAGAATTTTGGTGGAGCAGATTTAATGAACCTGGCTTTGGATTGCGACCAGACAGGTTGGGGGTTGACTCCGGTTTTGGGTGTCGATGTCAAATATGGTAAATTCAATTTCGGAGCTAAATATGAGTTTAAGACGAACTTGAACATCGAAAACAATACCAAGAAGTTGGATTATCCCGACAGTGCGGAAGGTTTGGTTGGCCCTTATAAGCATGGTGTAAATACGCCGAACGATATTCCTTCCATGCTTTCGGTGGCAGCTTCTTATCGGTTTTTGCCCATGTTGAAGGCTTCTGTTGAGTATCACTTCTTCGATGATAAGAAGGCGGGAATGGCCGGTGGAAAGCAGAAGGAACTGGAAAGAGGTACGAATGAGTATCTGTTTGGTATAGAGTGGGATGTTGTCAAGAGATTGACCATTAGCGGTGGCGCTCAAATTACAGATTATGGTTTGTCTGATAATTTCCAAAGTGATGTTAGTTTCTCCTGCGATTCTTATTCGCTGGGCTTTGGTGCTAAAGTGATGTTGAGCGAAAAAATGGCTTTGAACGTGGGATATATGTGGACAACTTACCACGATTATACCAAGAAGATGGACAACTACTGCGGCACGGGACTTCCTGGGCAGAATGTGTATAGCCGCACCAACAAGGTGTTCGGATTAAGTTTGGACTACGCTTTCTAAGCTTGAAAATATTCGTATCCTATTGAAAAAGGAAGCTGCCTGTCGTGTGGCTTCCTTTTTTTAATTCATGGGTATTCAACGGACTATATGAAACCCTATGCATTACGGCTCGTAACCATAGGTTTTAGTCGCTGTAAAGCATAGCTGGGTATGGCATAAAAAAAGAGGGTGCATGACGCATCCTCTTTCTTGATTATTTGTTTTACTTGTTGCCGATTATAACTGAATCCAACGTACATAAGCGAAGTCCATACGGTGAGGCAACTCCTTGTTTACAGGATATACACGGAAGCCTATCTTATGGTTACCAGCCTCGGAAGGAGTGGTCGTTAACTTGAAGAATAACTTGGAGCCTTCTTCCTTCATCAACTCGAACTGAGCGGTATTGATTGGTGACAGCGTGTGTTTCTCCGGATCTTCCTTCATGACAACCATTTCAGCACCTAACATACCTTGTAGTTCATGACGGTCGATTACCAAATTGAAGTTGTATTCTTTTCCTACAACCGGGCCATTCACCGTCAAATCTTGGTCGCAAGTGAAAGATTCCACTTGGAAGCTATCCCAATGTTGCGCAACTTCCTCTTTCCAAGCAGCTAATTGCTTAGCGATCTCGTAGTTGTTAGCGGAAATATGAGCGGAACGAGTAGCCAATTTGTGATAGAAACGATCCTCATAATCGTCCAACATACGTTTCATCGTATAATCCGGAGCGATCTTGGCGATAGAGTTCTTGATATATTGGATCCAGTCCGGAGAGTAACCCTTGCTGTTCTTAGCGTAGTAAGTCGGGATGATCTCAGTTTCCAAGCAATGGTAGATCGTAGCCGCATCCAATTGGTCTTGGTATTGCTGGTTCTCATAAGTACGCTTGTCGGTCAATGCCCAACCTGCGCCTTCTACGTAACCCTCATACCACCAACCGTCAAGAACGGAGAAGTTCAATACACCGTTCATCTCGGCTTTCTCACCGGAAGTACCGGAAGCCTCTAACGGACGAGTCGGCGTGTTCAACCATACGTCTACACCAGAAATCAAACGACGGGCCAAACGCATATCGTAGTTCTCCAAGAAGATGATCTTTCCTAAGAACTCCGGACGGCGAGAGATCTCTACGATGTGTTTGATCAAACCTTGACCACCACCATCAGCTGGGTGAGCCTTACCGGTGAATACGAACTGAATCGGGAATTTCTCATTGTTAACGATCTTAGCCAAACGGTCTAAGTCCGTGAACAACAAGTGCGCACGCTTGTAAGTAGCGAAACGACGACCGAAACCGATCAGCAAGGCATTCGGGTTGATCTTCTCTAGGATAGAAACCACCTTGGAAGGATCACCTTGGTTCTTCAACCAGCTATCTTTATATTGAACACGGATGTAATCAATCAATTTATTCTTCAAGGTCATACGGAGATTCCAGATTTCCTCGTCGGATACATTCTGGATTCCTTCCCAACATTTGCGATTTGATTGATCCTCGAAAAGCTTCGTGCCTAATTTATCCGCATAGAATTTCTTCACCTCGGTAGCGGCCCAAGTCGGCATATGTACACCGTTCGTTACATAACCAACGTGCAGTTCATCCGGGAAGTAACCTTTCCAAACCGGGGCGAACATGCGCTGAGAAACCTTACCGTGCAACCAGCTTACGCCGTTAGCCTCTTGGCAAGTGTTCAAGGCGAATACGCTCATGGAGAATTTCTCGTTAGAACCTGGGTTCTCACGTCCCATATCGATGAAGTCTTGCCAGCTAATACCTAACTTGCCGGGGAACTCACCCATGTAACGTCCGAACAAACCCTCGTCAAAGTAATCGTGACCTGCCGGAACCGGAGTGTGTACCGTATAGAGGGCGGAAGCACGAACTACCTCCAACGCTTGGTTGAATGAGAGGCCGTCGTTCTGGATGTAGTCTACCAAACGCTGAGCGTTGATCAAAGCGGCGTGTCCCTCGTTGCAGTGATAAATTTGTTTCTTGATACCTAACTTGTTCAGCATCATGATACCACCGATACCCAACAAATACTCTTGTTTCATACGGTTCTCCCAGTCGCCGCCATATAATTGGTGCGTGATGGAACGATCCCATTCGCTGTTCTGAGGAATATCCGTATCCATTAAGTACAAAGGTACACGACCTACGCTAACTTTCCAGATATGAGCGTAAACGGTTCTGCCCGGATAAGGAACTTCCAATACCATCGGCTCTCCGTTCGACTGCAATACCTGAGTCAACGGCAGGGCGTTGAAATTTTGCGGCTCGTAATTGGCGATCTGCTGACCGTCCATGGACAAAGTCTGCGTGAAATATCCGTAACGATACAAGAAACCTACGGCACATAAATCGATATTACTATCGCTGGCCTCCTTCAAGTAGTCGCCGGCTAATACTCCCAGACCACCCGAGTAAATCTTTAATACATTGGTCAAACCGTACTCCATGCTGAAGTAGGCTACAGATGGCTGTGTCTTGTCGGGTTTTACATTGATATAAGCTTTGAAATCAGCGTATACCTTTTGTATCTCGGCCATTAACTCCTTGTCTGCTAAGATCTCTTCCATACGTTTGTGTGAAAGGCTTTGCAATAGCTGTACAGGGTTACCTTCTGTGGATTTCCAAAGTTGTTTGTCGATCTTGCCAAATAGTTTAGCGCCTTCATGATTCCATACCCACCAAAGATTCGTAGCGATCTCATTTAGTGGCTCCAGCTGTTGTGGAAGCTTGGAATGTGAGTAGACGTCCTTCCAAATAGGACTGTTTGCGTTATTCGCCTTAATTTTCATTATCGTGAAGTTTAAAGTGTTTGTCTAAAAACGAGTGCAAAGATAGTATTATCTTATTAATTATGAGCAATATTTAACTATTTCTTTCCTCGGCATGCCTCATGGCGATATCGAATGCGGTCAGATAATAGTCGATAAACTTGCTCCATTCAGCTTTTCGAGCGAGATCGAAACAACGCTGTTTGATTTCCTCGATGTCCGTAGCATCCTTTTGGCTGAGAGCCAGGATGGAGTTCATGATAGCGTCCGCTACCTCAAAATAATTGAAATCCGTACGATTAATAACCTCTACGCCTTCGCTAAGGTTATCTCCGGATACCGTTTTCTTCGCCCACATACCGAAACCGGCCAGATTGGTCGTGATCGTCGGTATACCGAAAGCGATACTTTCCAGCGGGGTATATCCCCACGGCTCGTAGTAGGAAGGATATACGGTAGCGTCCATCCCTATCAGCATATCATAATAGGTCTTATTGAAAATACCTCCTTTACCGTCCAAATAACAAGGAACGAATATAATCTTTAGTTTTTCGGATGCCGCGTTCGTGAAGCCGGTGTGGTTGATATAATTCAAGACCTTATCTTCTGGCATATTATGCAACCAGTGCGTAATGAAAGGGATTTGAAGCGGAGAGGTCGTCTTTATGTCCTGCTCGATCGCCTCTTTTAAATCCGCACGGGCAGCACGTACCCAAGCCGGTACCATGATAAAGGCGACGACCTCACGCTGCAGGCGTCCGGACGTACGTACACGGTTCATCGCCTCGATGAAGACATCGATACCTTTATTTCTGTATTCATAGCGGCCACTGGTGGAAACCAGCAAAGCGTTCGGGTCGATAGAGCAGCCCAATAATTTCTCTGCTACATTAATTAATGTACGACGTGCCTCCTTCCGCTTTTTAGCGTATTCCTTACCCTCGGGTACGAAGTTGGGCTCAAAGCCGTTCGGAGTAACGATATCCGGTGCCTTATCCAATAACTGTTTACATTCACGGGCCGTGATATCGCTTACGGTCGTGAAGCAATCCACGTAATGGGCGGCCTGCTTCTCTACGGAATGCTTGGCCTCCATGTTTAGCTCCTTAGCCATCTGATCGCCGTTGTAACCGTCCATATAAGCGTATAACGCTTTGTTGTTACCGGCGATAGAGCGTCCGATCGATGTGGCATGCGTCGTGAAAAGTGTCGCTATGGCAGGGATTTGCTTTTGAATGTAAAGCGCTCCCATCGCCAACATCCATTCGTTGAATAGGGCGGCGACTTTCTTGTTTTCCAGTTTGTAAAAGTGATAGAAACTCTCTATTACCTTACCGACCGCATACGCGAAGATACAAGACTCATCGTAATCGCCGTAGGCGTGGATGGAGTCAACTCGGAAATTTTCCCACATAGAATAGAAAAAGGCGTCTCGTTCACTGAAGTAGGATTTGAAATCTACCAGTATAACAGGGGGAGTACCCGGTACGTTCCAGCGACCAACCTTAACTTTCAAGTGATCCACTGCCTCGGCGTGCTTTCTCCAATCCTCAAACAAAGATGCGTCTTCCGTAAAATCGGGAGCGGTTGTGTTTGCCCACACATCCGGACCGATGAATATTACTTTGTCGTTAAAAATTTGTTGAAGCGTATGAGCTTTAGTCGATAGTACGGTATAAATACCTCCCACTTTATTACAGACTTCCCAGCTGCTTTCAAAGAGAAACTCTGGCGTCTTTATCATTTCGTTCATATTTGATTTGTTTATAATCAATGATTTCACCGCTGCAAAGATAATTCATTTTATGTTTTTTCTTGGCCTTTCCTCGGTATTTAATAACATATGTTCTATATTTGTGGATAATTAAATATGAAATAATTATGGCTAAAAGAAGATTTTTAAAGAAAGAGATCAGCTACGTGGCTGGTGAATTGTTCACGGAAGCGCTGGTTTGCAAATTGTATATACCCGGAGTAAATCAAGAGAAAGCGGATGCTTTGATGGCTCGTATCCTAGATATGCAAGATAGTTATATCGTTCGTGCCGGACACCCCGACGGCAAGGATAACAAGGCTCTCGTACGGAATTATTATCGCAAATTAAGAGAGGACTTGCAAAACGAGGTTAACGCTATCGCCGACGAGATAGGAGAGTTGAGCAAGGACAAATAGGCATGAAGAAGGCAATTAGTAAGGCGATACTCCGTATGGCGGGGTGGAAGCTGGGCCCGGTGGATGGCGTGGATTTGCCGAAATGTATCGTATGTGTGGCTCCGCATACCAGTAACTGGGATTTTATCGTAGGGAAACTTTTTTATACCTCGATCGGGTGTAACGCCGGTTTCCTTATTAAGAAAGAGTGGTTCTTTTTCCCTTTTAATTTGCTGTTTAACTGGCTGGGAGGTGTTCCGGTGGATCGTGGTAAACGTACGTCGGTGACCGATCAGATGGTGGAACGTTTCAAGACCAGTGAGCGGTTTCAATTGGCCGTCACACCGGAAGGTACCCGGAAGCGGGCCAAGGAATGGAAAAAAGGATTCTATTTTATCGCTTTGAAAGCGAACGTGCCGATCGTGGTGGCTTATTTTGATTATGGAAAGAAAGAGGTGGGTACGAAAGGTGTTTTTTATCCGACAGGTGATGTGGATAAAGATATCCATACGATACGTGAGATGTATCGGGGAGTTACCGCTTGCCATCCTGAGAATTTCGTACAGGTATAGGAGTTTTATGGTGAAGAAATAAGAGTTTTACTATAGGAAAACAAAAGTTTTCCCTAGGAGAAACAAAAGTTTTGCTATGAAGAAACTACTGTTTCTTCACCATGAAACTGTTTCCTTGTCACAATATGTCTTTTTATTACCTTAATATCTTTATTCTATGACTGAAGACTTACGTATCAGCATGATACAATCCCATATCATTTGGGAAGACCGTGAAGAGAACTTGGGTTATTACGGCGAACTGTTGCGCCGTGTTAGTGGAAGAACCGATTTAGCCGTATTGCCGGAGACGTTTACCACGGGATTTTCCATGGACGTGGAGAAACAAGCCGATACGATGGAGGGCCAGACCGTACCGACTATAAAGGAATGGGCTAAGAAATATAAACTGGCCGTGGCCGGGAGTTTTATCGCGAAAGATAACGGAAAGTTCTACAACCGGGCTTTTTTCATCACTCCGGAAGGGAAGGAGTATTATTACGATAAACGTCATTTGTTCCGTATGGCAGGGGAGGACAAGCATTTCTCGGCGGGCGACAAACGGCTGATCGTGCCCTATAAAGGCTGGAATATTTGTTTGCAGGTTTGTTATGACCTACGTTTCCCGGTTTGGAGTCGCAACGTGAATAACGAATATGATCTTTTGATTTATGTAGCCAATTGGCCCGAGGCCCGGAAGAAGGCGTGGAAGGCATTGCTGCATGCCCGTGCCATTGAGAACATGGCTTATGTCTGTGGCGTGAACCGTGTGGGGGTAGATGGGAAAGGTTTTCTTTTCAGAGGGGATTCCATGATTTATAACGCAAAAGGAAAGAAATTGGCTGATGCCGGAAAACGAGAGGAAATCACCCGGACATGTACTTTGAAGAAGAGCGAGCTGGATGAGTTCCGGGCTAAGTTCCCGGCGTGGAAGGATGCGGATGGATTTGGTATTGACTTCTAATCGTTTAATTCCTTCTTATTATGGAAAAACGTAATCCTTGGGCTTGGATCCCGTCTCTTTATTTTGCCGAAGGCTTGCCCTATGTGGTAGTCATGACGCTTTCTGTGATCATGTATAAACGTCTGGGCGTCTCAAATACGGATATCGCCTTATTTACCAGTTGGCTTTATTTTCCTTGGGTGATCAAGCCCATCTGGAGCCCGTTCGTAGACTTGATTAAAACGAAGCGTTGGTGGATTTATAGCATGCAGCTATTGATTGGCGGGGGAATGGCAGGTGTGGCGTTCGTCCTTCCCGGGGATTTCTTTCTGCGGTTTACCTTGGCTTTCTTTTGGTTGATGGCGTTTAGTTCCGCTACGCACGATATCGCTGCGGATGGGTTCTATATGCTGGGCTTGACGGAGGAGCAACAAGCGTTCTTTATCGGTATCCGAAATACGTTCTACAGGGTGGCGATGCTAACGGGACAAGGTCTGCTGGTCATGTTGGCGGGGCTTTTGGAGGAGAGTACCGGGCGGATTTCTTTTGCTTGGAGTCTGGTGTTTTTTGTATTGGCCGGTACCTTTATCGCCTTGGCTTTGTGGCATAAGTATATCTTACCCCGTCCGGCGAGTGACGCGCAACGTACGAATATCACCCCTCATACCATCTTGGTGGAGTTTGGCAATACTTTCGTGAGTTTTTTCAACAAGAAAGGGATTGTCCCGGCTTTGCTTTTTATGCTGACGTATCGTTTGGGGGAATCCCAATTGGTAAAGTTGGCTTCTCCTTTCCTGCTGGATGGGCGGGAAGTTGGCGGGCTGGCGCTCAGTACCGGTGAGGTCGGGTTCGCTTATGGTACGGTGGGAGTGATCTCCTTATTGCTCGGAGGGGTTTTAGGAGGCCTGGCTATATCCCGGAGTGGCTTGAAGACTTGGTTATGGCCTATGGCATTGGCTATCTCCTTGCCGAATCTGGTCTATTTGTATATGGCCTATACGATGCCGGAGAGTATTGTTGTCGTAAACGCTTGTGTCGCTGTCGAGCAATTCGGCTACGGGTTTGGCTTTACGGCTTATACGATGTATCTGATGCTTTTCGCCGAGGGGGAATATAAGACTTCGCATTATGCGATCAGTACCGGTTTCATGGCGTTAGGTATGATGCTACCGGGAATGGCATCGGGATGGATACAGGAGCAGATCGGTTACCAACATTTCTTTATCTGGGTAATGATCTGTTGCATACCTTTATTTATTGTATTGCCGTTCTTGCGTTTCAAGAAAAAATAATCTTATACCGATAATCCGGGAGTGTAGGGAAGGGTCACGATGAATGTGCTACCTTCCCCTTCTTTGGATTCTAGGGTGATATATCCTCCGAAGTGCTCGATGATAATTTGGCAGATCGCCAGTCCGAGGCCTGTCCCTTGCGCAAACTCGTCCAGTTTGTTGAACCGTTCGAATACTTGGGCTTGCTTATCTGCGGGAATGCCTTTGCCCGTATCGGTCACGGAGATCTGGATCCAACGTTTATCTTGCGTATAATCGTATTTAATCAAGATGTATCCTTGCGTCGTGAATTTTGCGGCGTTGTTTATGAGGTTGGTAATCACTTGGGTTAATCGATGTAGGTCCGCTTGGATAATGGCCGGGAGGACCGGCAGTTGTATTTTAAGCGCTACGCCTTGGGGCATCAACAATTGATGGGTGCGGTAGATATGGGATAGTAATTCGTTTAAGTCACAATTCGTGAGGGTAAACGACATCTTACCGGACTCGATGCGGGATAGATCGAGAATGTCATTGATCAATTTCAATAAGAGGTCGCTGTTCTTACTGATAACTTGCATGAACTCATCCCTCTCGTTCGGGCTTATTTCCATATCGCTTGTTAGCAGTTCCGAAAATCCAACGATGGCGTTAAGCGGGGTACGTATCTCATGGCTCATATTGGCGAGGAACGCTGATTTCATTTGGTCCGCTTCCTCGGCCCTTATACGGGCTTTGATAAGATCTTCCTCTACTTCCTTACTTTGTTGGATATTTAAGCAAAGCCCGTTTACTCCGACATTATTGCGGGTGGAGTCTTGTCCATTCTTCGCTTGCGCATATCTGAATTCCCACCATATATGCCCTTTGCCGTTGAAATTATATCGGCGGCGGGTGATCTTACGGGAAGGGAATCCTGTATCAAGCAGGTGCTTATGTTGGATGAAATCTTCCCGGTCTTCAGGGTGGATAGACTCTTGGAATTGCGTGGAGGTGATCGGCTTTATCGGCATATCCAACGACTTATAGAAATCATGGTCGAACTCGAATACGCCGTTGCTGTATCGGAATGCGAAAATATCACCGCTCTCTAAAGCCAACGAGAGGAATTCTTTCTCTTTCCGTAAACTTTCTTGAGCCTGTTTCTTGTGAGAGGCTTCGCGACGGTATTGTACTCTTTGATAGAAAAGTGTCCATAGGATAAATAGGGTTAGAAGAATCCCGCATAGAATAATATATGTTTGATAACGAACCACAAAGGGCATATTCAAGAAGATGCTGTTTTGAGGCAGTTCTTTCCAATCGATACCCCATTTATTTAAAGTCGGGTAATCGAACAGATAGTTTTTGGCGCTTTCCGTTATTTGTGGGAAGCTATTGGCCGGTGTGCCCTTGAGTATGCTGGCAGCTCGTCGTAAGGCTTCTTGGGTTTGGCTCTCTACCGGGGTCATATATCCTCCGATGAAGTCTCCGTCATATCCTACGGATTCGTTGATCGCCGAGAAGCTGGGAAATGAGCAGAACCTACCTAAGGCTATCGAGGTATAATCTCTTTTGGTAGCAAGGTAGGCCTTGTTGTAAGTACTTGTACCTAACCCCCAGATCAAGTTGGAACTGGTGCGGGGTTGAATGGTTTGTATATAGAGGGAATCGAACGGTACTTTTGGGAACCGCACTAAAGAAGAGGATCTCTTTTTATCGGATGGGGATGAATACTGGGGATATTTAAGGTAATCGGGTCTAGCCTTGGAGCATAGCCCTTTTATTTGCTCATCCATATCTTTCAGGATCTTTTTGTCAAGAGCTGTACTATCAGAGACACGTACAATTACGCATTTTCCCATGATTCGCTCAATAAGTTCGACGTTTTTCCGATAGTCCGGCTTATCCCAAAATCCGGATACGTTAGGATACTTTTGAATTAAGGGTATGTTTGGGTAGTTGACTCCGGTAAAAACGATAGGTACGCTATCTAATAAAGGATGTTCGCAAGCCAATAAGGAATAGGTCGCTTGATCATCGTTTACGATTATGATATCAGGCTTCCATAAAGATAACGTATTGAGTTCCGTATATATTCTTTGTTTCTCTTCTAGCGATTGATAAGCTTCGCAATTAAGATAGAACGTGAAGATACTAGCAGGAATGCCTTCCTTCTGGAATCCTTTTTTAAAAGCCTCTTCTATATCTTTATAGGCTTGAAAGTCCGGCTCATAAGATTGGACTATCAAGATACGCTTTTCCGTGGTTGAGCGTTCGCAAGAATTTGCGACCAATAGAAATAATGGAAGCAACAATAAAAAAAGATAACGATAAGAAGTGTTCGCCATGTGTATAGCTTCAATATAATAGGTACAAATGTATAAAAAGTAATTGGATATCAAAGAGACAAATGTCTATTTTTCTTGGCTTCTGAGGTTGGTTTATAATTCGAAAACCAAGGAGATGCGGCACCCCTTATTCTTTTCGGACTGGAGCAAGATACGCCCGTTTAATAGTTTTAAGATAGCTTGGCAGATCGATAATCCAAGACCTGTTCCTTGCACGAAATCATCCAGCTTCTTGAAACGCTCGAATATCGCTTCTTGGTCCTCAGGAGAGATCCCGATGCCTGTATCCTGCACATAAAGTCGGACGTCTTGTGCGTCAGCGGAATACTCGTAACCGATCTCTATAAAGCCTGCGGAAGTAAATTTTATGGCATTTTTCAGTATGTTCTCGAGCGCTTGGTAAAGTCGCTCCTTATCCGAATATAAGCAGATCGGCGTATCGGGGCATTTCTCCTTGAATTCGATACCTTCGGGGACATCGGAAAGATGTTGTTTATAAAGGGTTTTCACTAAATCCGTTAAATTGCAGGATTCTTTATGAAAGACGATACCTCCGGATTCAATCCTTGCCAAATCCAATATGTCATTGACTAACTTTAGTAATAACTCGTTATTGGTCGTGATGATATTAGCGTATTGCTCCTTCTCTTCCGCCGTCAGATCCAGTTCGGCGATTAGGCTTGAAAAGCCGATGATCGCATTTAGCGGGGTACGTATCTCATGACTCATGTTAGCCAAGAATACGGATTTCATCCGGTCGGACTCATTGGCTTTCTCCAAGGCTTCCGCTAATGATTCCTTTTCATGTAATAGGGCTTTTTGCGCTTGTCGTTTTGCCTTGGATTCTTGGGTATACATGATGATGAAGCTACCGAAGACAAAGCAGCACATCGTGCTGACTAGGATTATAAAGCTCCAGAATAATCTTGGATATTGGTCCTTAAAAGGAAAGTTCAAAAGTATAGCATCCTTCGGAAGAAGCCTTTTATCGATATTCCAATATTTGACTTCATTGAAATCAAATACATAATTCTTCTTGCTCTTTGTTATCTGTGGGAATGATTCGCTAGTGGAGCCTTTTAATATTTCCGCGGCTCTATCGGTAGATTCTTCTATTTGGGTTTCCAAGGAGGTGATATAGCCACCTACAAGTTTATTCGAATATCCTAGATCCTCGTTGATCGCCGTAAAAGAGGGTTTACTGGAAAAACGGCTGGTGTTCAATACCCGGTAATCCCGTTTGGCCTGTAGATAGTAGATGTAAGGGACGTGTTTACTCATGTACCAAGAAACAGCTGATAGCTTGTCTCCTTGTACGGGCACGATGTTGACGGTTGTACTATCCGGCCGCTTTAAGCTTTGATTGACCCTTTCCAAAGTAGCGATCTCTACCGGTATATACATGATACGATTATTATCGACCCGAATGTCTACTTGAGCACATTGCTCATGTAACGTAGCCTTAATGTGCCTATCTATATACGTACTATCGTGCAACATATAAATCGTAGACTTGCCCAACAGATGTTCTATCAAGCGGATGTTCGTGACGTAGTCGGGCTCGTCCCAGAATCCGGAAACATTCGAATATTGCGCCAATAGTGCCTTATTGGGGAAATTTACGCCGCCAAATACAATGGGAATTGTAGAAATTAGCGGATGATGGCATTGCATTAACGTGTAAGTCGCTTGATCCTCGTAGACCAATATCAGATCGGGTTTCCAAGTGGAGATCGAATCTAGATACAGGTACATCCGTTTTTCTTCGGCAGGTGCCGCATATTGCTCGCAGTTCAAATAGAATGTTTGGATCGACGGATTAATCCCCTTTTTCTCGAGGGATTTCCGGATCAACCGATCGCAGTCTTTATAAGCTACATAGTCGCTTTCATAGGAATGGACTACTAATATACGATATTTATTTTCCGACTGTTGACAAGAGGACTGTAGAATGGCTAGCAGAAAAAGTAGAACAAATATGTAATATTTCTGTATAGATCTCGCTAGCATAAGTCGAAAATTAGTACGTTGCCCTTAATCGTAATTTAAAATGAGTGTTTTTATGCGAGTGCAAACTTATTAATAATTATTGGATATCAATGGCTTTTTTATTGAATATATAGGGCTAAAATAAAAAACGGCTATCAGATCCCGAAGGACCCGATAGCCGTTTTTCTATCTTATGTGGAGTAAAGGAGCGATTAAAACCGCTTCTTTTTATTTTACTTCCTCAAAGTCAACGTCCGTAACGTTACCGTCTTTGCTGTTGTTGCTGCTACCTGCGTTACCGCCAGCTTGTTGACCACCGAAGTTAGGATCTGCTTGCGGACCGCCTTGAGCGCCGCCACCTTGAGCGTTGTACATTTCTTGGCTAGCTGCTTGGAATACGCTGTTCAATTCTGCCATAGCAGCATCGATACCTGCGATATCCTGAGCCTTATGAGCTTCTTTCAATTTGTTCAAGGCACCTTCGATCGGAGCTTTCTTGTCTGCCGGAAGCTTGTCGCCAAGATCTTTCAATTGTTTCTCGGTCTGGAAGATCATGCTATCCGCTTGATTCAATTTATCGATACGCTCTTTCTCTTTCTTATCGGCCTCTGCGTTTGCGGCAGCCTCTTCTTTCATACGCTTAACCTCATCATCGCTCAAACCGCTGGAAGCCTCGATACGGATACTTTGTACTTTACCGGTTCCTTTATCCTTGGCGGATACGTTCAAGATACCGTTGGCGTCGATATCGAATGTAACCTCGATCTGAGGGACACCACGTTGTGCGGCAGGTATTCCATCTAGGTGGAAACGGCCGATAGACTTGTTGTCTTTAGCCAAAGAACGCTCTCCTTGCAAGATGTGGATCTCAACAGAAGGCTGGTTGTCTACAGCAGTCGTAAATGTCTCGGACTTCTTGGTCGGGATGGTCGTGTTAGACTCGATCAATTTAGTCATTACACCACCCATTGTCTCAATACCTAAAGACAGCGGAGTAACATCCAACAACAATACGTCCTTAACCTCACCTGTCAATACACCACCTTGGATCGCTGCACCTACGGCTACTACTTCATCCGGGTTAACGCCCTTAGATGGAGCTTTACCGAAGAATTTCTCAACGACAGCCTGTACGGCCGGGATACGAGTAGAACCACCTACCAAGATCACTTCGTCGATATCAGAAGTTGATAAACCTGCGTCTTTCAAGGATTGACGGCACGGTTCGATACATGCTTGGATCAGACCGTCAGCCAATTGTTCGAATTTAGCACGAGTCAAAGTCTTAACCAAGTGCTTTGGAATACCGTTTACCGGCATGATATACGGCAAGTTGATCTCCGTGCTAGTCGTACTTGACAACTCGATCTTCGCTTTCTCGGCAGCTTCTTTTAAACGTTGTAAAGCCATCGGGTCTTTACGTAAATCTACGCCTTCCTCACGTTCGAATTCTTCAGCTAACCAGTCGATGATTACGTGGTCGAAGTCATCACCACCTAGGTGAGTATCACCGTTTGTTGATTTTACCTCGAATACGCCGTCACCTAACTCAAGGATGGAGATATCGAATGTACCACCACCTAAGTCGAATACGGCGATCTTCATGTCTTTGTTCGTCTTATCCAAACCATAAGCCAAAGAAGCGGCAGTCGGTTCGTTTACGATACGGCGTACGGTCAAGCCTGCGATCTCACCCGCCTCTTTCGTAGCCTGACGTTGAGCGTCACTAAAGTAAGCAGGTACTGTGATAACGGCTTCCGTTACTTCCTGTCCCAAATAATCCTCAGCTGTCTTTTTCATTTTCTGCAGGATCATCGCTGAGATTTCCTGCGGAGTATACAAACGTCCTTCGATATCTACACGAGGAGTGTTGTTATCACCACGCACTACTTTATAAGGAACGCGATTGATTTCCTTTTGTACTTGGTCATAAGTTTCACCCATGAAACGTTTGATAGAGAATATAGTCTTTTCAGGATTGGTGATAGCCTGACGTTTTGCGGGATCACCTACCTTACGCTCGCCGCCTTCTACGAAAGCTACGATTGAAGGTGTTGTTCTTTTACCTTCGCTGTTCGCGATAACAACCGGTTCGTTACCTTCCAATACGGCAACACAAGAGTTGGTTGTTCCTAAGTCGATTCCAATAATCTTTCCCATGATTGTAAATATTTTAATTGTTATTATTCATCGTCCGTCATCCTCCTTGTTTAAAGGATTCACATAGTATTCAACAAATGCCGTGCCAAAGAAGTTTGGGTTTGAAAATAAATAATACGTGTCATGAATCGTGACATTTTGACGGTTTGGCAGAATACAGAAAGCCCCGGAACCGTTTTAATAGGCCCGGGGCTTCTCTTGTTATTTGTTGATTATTTCCTTTTCTTCTTTCATGTCAAGCTCATTCTTGTCGGCATCAAAGAATTTGTATTCAAGAAAGGCGAGACTTTGATTGGGAATAACTTTTAAACCATGTGTGTACTTCATTTTCCACTTCATGCTCAAGGGGAACAACCCCTTGTTCACATACGCTGCGACATACGGATGTACATGCAGGGTGAATTTCTTCACGTGATGTTTGTTTACTAAGCAATCTATTTTTTCTTCCAGGCTGTCGGTAAACAGGATGGAAGGCTTAACCGTTCCTGTTCCGAAACAGGATGGGCAGTCTTCTGACGTATCCACGTCCATTGCCGGACGTACCCGCTGACGGGTAATCTGCATCAAGCCAAACTTACTAAGAGGAAGGATATTGTGTTTAGCCCGGTCATTTGCCATTGCCTTTGTCATGTGTTCAAATAGCTTTTGCCGGTTGGCAGCCTCTGCCATATCGATAAAGTCTATGACGATGATACCTCCCATGTCTCGTAAGCGGAGCTGACGGGCGATCTCATCGGCGGCGGCTATATTTACGTCGATAGCTGTCTTCTCTTGGGCATCGCTGCCTTTGGAACGGTTCCCGCTGTTCACGTCGATAACGTGCATAGCTTCCGTGTGCTCGATAATCAAGTAAGCTCCACTCTTGTAAGTGACAGTTCGTCCGAATAGCGACTTGATTTGCTTGGTGACCGCAAAGTTGTCGAAGATAGGAAGCTCTCCCGTATATAACTGTACGATTTCTTCCCGTCCCGGTGCGATCAAGCTTACATAGTCGCGGACATTATTATAGACCTCCTTGTCATTTACATAAATATTTTGGAAAGAGGGGTTGAATATATCCCGAAGCAAAGCTACGGTACGTGCCGTTTCCTCATAAATAATAGCCGGAGCTTTGAGTTTAGGCACCTTCACGATATTATCTTCCCATCGTTTCATCAATGTCTTCAATTCATGATCAAGCTCCGCGACACGCTTGCCCTCCGAGGATGTCCGTACGATAACACTGAAATTCTTCGGTTTGATACTTTGGATTAACTGGCGCAAACGGGCTCGTTCCTCGCTTGATTTAATTTTGGTGGAGACAGATACTTTATCGGCGAACGGTATCAGCACGATATATCTTCCGGCAAAAGAAAGCTCGGAAGTCAATCGGGGACCTTTCGTCGAGATAGGCTCTTTAGCAATTTGAACCAACACCTCTTGTCCTACTTTCAGCACGTCGCTAATACTCCCGTTCTTTTCGATCTCCGGTAGAATCTGAGTTTTCGACAGTACCGGCGCCTTTTTGGGATCGCTCAGCAATTGCTTTAAATATTTCTGTTGGGTGTTGAAGTTAGGACCTAAGTCCAAATAGTGAAGAAACGCATCCTTTTTGTAACCGACATCAATGAACGCAGCGTTTAAGCCCGGCATCAGTTTCTTAACCTTACCTAGATAGATATCACCAACGGCGAACGAGACGTTGCGGGCCTCCTTTTGGAGCTCCACAAGGCTCTTGTCCTCCAAGACGGCGATAGATACCTCTTTGGGCTGTACATCAACTACTAATTCACTAATCACTTAAGATGTGTTTTTAAGATCAGACCTTATAAAATACGCAAAGAACAAACTTAAAAGGTCACTTATTAAGTTTGTTCTTTAGAGTTCGTTAGATAGACTTATTTCTTCTTATGTCTATTCTTCTTCAGTCTCTTTTTGCGCTTGTGCGTAGACATTTTATGTCTTTTTCTTTTCTTTCCGCTAGGCATCGCTTTAAAATTTTAAATTAAACGTATAATAATTAATTACTTAACTTCACCAATAAAAGTCTTAGCCGGCTTGAATGACGGAATGTTGTGTTCCGGGATGATGATCGTAGTATTTTTTGAAATATTACGAGCTGTCTTTTGAGCTCTCTTCTTAATAACGAAACTTCCGAAACCTCTCAAGTAAACGTTTTCGCCTTGGGCTAAAGAACTTTTTACGATATCCATGAAGGACTCAACGCTTGCTAGCACTGTCTGTTTGTCGATACCAGTGCTTTTTGAAATCTCGCTAACAATATCTGCTTTAGTCATGTCTATAAATTAATTAATTGATTTTGACCTATTAATTTTTTGGAATGCAAATATATAGCTTTTTATTTAAGTGGAAAAAGAATTGAGCTTCAATTTTTAAATAAAAAGATTCTTCTCGATTCGTAATATATATGTATGTTTGCGGTAATCAAATAGTTATGATGTTGAAAAGTGAGAAAGGGAGCAGTTATGTTACAGTATGAAAGTGAGTTAGAAATCAGCCGGATATTGGTTGAGTGGTATGAAACCTATAAAAGAGAGCTTCCTTGGAGGGAAACGAGAGACCCTTATATCATCTGGATATCGGAGATTATATTGCAACAAACCCGGGTTGTACAGGGATTGGAGTATTTTTTGCGTTTTACCGAACGTTTCCCGGATGTGGCATCTCTAGCGGTGGCGGAAGAGGATGAGGTGCTGAAATATTGGCAGGGCTTGGGGTATTATAGCCGGGCTCGTAACTTACATGCGGCGGCTAAATCTATCATGGAGCGGTTTAACGGGGTTTTCCCGGAGAATTATAAAGAGGTATTATCCTTGAAAGGTATCGGGGAGTATACGGCGGCGGCGATCGTCTCCTTTGCTTGGAACCAACCGTGTCCGGTCGTGGATGGAAATGTGTACCGGGTACTTTCCCGTTTGTTTGCCGTAGATACGCCGATCGACACCACGAAGGGTAAAAAGCAATTTGCGGAACTGGCCGGAATGATCTTGGACCCTAAGAACGCAGGGACGCATAATCAGGCGATCATGGAATTGGGTGCTTTGCAATGTGTTCCTCAAAACCCGGACTGCGGGGTGTGCCCGCTAAAAGATAAATGCGTGGCGTTCGCTTCCGGCAATGTGCAAGCTTATCCGGTGAAACAAAATAAGACGAAGACAAGGGATCGTTATTTCCACTATCTATACATTATATATAAAGAACAAACTTGGATGAACAGACGGACGGGGAAGGATATCTGGACTGGTTTGTATGAATTTCCATTGATCGAGACGGATCATGCGATGGATTTTTCCGGTTTGTGTGAGACGCAAGCCTTCCGTAACCTATTGGGAGATGCTGGAAAATTGAGTATCACCCAAGGGTTATCGAATGTAAAGCATACGCTCTCCCATCAAATTTTATACGCTTCTTTCTATCAAATAGAGATAGAGCAGGTTCCGGAATCCTTGGGGAATTACCTCTCTCTGCCTTGTCGGGATATTGAGAAGTATGCCGTTCCCCGGCTGATACATATTTATTTAGAGAAATTAAACGGAAACTTGTGAGAATGATTGAATTTGTGTTTCTTTGTATGGTTATTAAGAATTTGAATTATGTCATTGAATAAGGTTATATTGATCGGCAACGTAGGCAAAGATCCTGACGTTCGCTATTTTGACAGTGGTGCCGCTGTCGCTAATTTCCCGCTGGCAACCTCGGAACGTGGGTATACGTTGGCAAATGGAACGGTGGTTCCGGAACGTACGGAGTGGCATAATATCGTAGTTCGTCGGGATTTGGTTCCTTTCGTGGAAAAATGGGTACGTAAAGGTTCCGGTGTATATGTGGAAGGCAAGATTCGTACTCGTAATTATGATGACCAAAGCGGCGTGAAACGATATGTTACGGAGATCCATGCGGATCGTATCGAGTTTTACAGTACGGGTTCCCGTCCGGCCGATGGTGGAAATACGACTGCACAAGGCGGTAGTATGCAGCCCAATGTGGGGCAAGGACAATCGGCTCAACCGACTACGGCGCCAAATACCGCTTATCAACAGCCAGCCGCCTCGCAGCCTAGCGCATTCTCAGAATCCAGTGACGCGGATGATCTCCCGTTCTGATATTGTTTAACTAATACTGTTTCCCTTGGACTCGGACTATTATTTATCGGGCTTATTTGAAAACGTAACGGTGCAGGCGCTGACAGCGGGTCCTGTGATCGCATTAAGCCTCGCTTTTTTACTGCTGTTTGTTTCCGGCTTCGTGTCGGCCTCTGAAGTGGCATTCTTTTCTCTAACCCCGGGTGACCTAAATGAGATCGGGGAAGAGAATCGCCCGGCAGATCCTGTTATCAAACGTCTCCTTGAACGTTCGGAGTATCTATTGGCATCTATATTGATCGCTAATAATTTTGTAAATGTGGCGGTCGTTATGCTGTGTACCTATGCGATTAACGCTTGGATTAATTTCTCGGCCGCTCCTCTTCTAGGCTTTGTGCTTGAGACGATTCTCTTGACTTTCTTGCTTTTACTTTTTGGGGAGATCATGCCTAAGATTTACGCACAGAAGAATTCTTTGCGTTTTGTTCGTTTTTCAGCCTCCGTATTAAGTGGTTTGGAACACTTCTGCCGCCCATTCTCGAAAATCTTGGTTAATTCCACATCGGTCATCAATAAAGCGTTAGCGAAAAAGAAATATGATATCTCTGTAGATGAGCTTTCTAAAGCGTTAGAGCTAACCTCTACCGAGATCCCGGAGGAGAAGGAGATGCTGGCGGAGATTATCAAGTTTTATAATAAGACCGCTGATGAGATCATGACTCCTCGTTTGGATATGGAAGATATCGAGATCAAGATCAGTTTCCGTGAGGTGGTTGATTTTATTATCAAATCCGGCTATTCGCGTATTCCGGTATATTCCGAGACTGAGGATAATATAAAAGGTATCTTATATATCAAGGACTTATTGCCCTATATTGACAAGCCCGATACATTCCGTTGGCAGAGTTTGATCCGACCGGCCTATTTCGTGCCGGAAACCAAGAAGATCGATGATTTGCTGGAAGAGTTCCGTACCAATAAAATTCATATGGCGATCGTGGTCGATGAGTTTGGCGGTACCTCCGGTATCGTGACGATGGAAGATATCCTAGAGGAAATTGTCGGAGAGATCTCCGATGAGTATGATGAGGATGAGCAACAATTCATCCGTTTAGCAGACGGTAGCTTGATCTTTGAGGCAAAGATATTATTGACGGATTTCTTCCGAGTTATCGATGCCGATCCCTCAGATTTTGGTAAATTGACGGAAGAAGTGGAAACTTTGGCCGGTCTTTTGTTGGAGATAAAAGGGGATTTTCCACGCCGTAGGGAGATTATAGATTTTAAGGAATATCGTTTCCAAGTGCTGGAAGTGGATAACAGGAGGATATTAAAGGTTAAATTTAACCGTATCCCTGAAGGTACAGGGAATGATGAGAATGGGAAAGATACGAAGTAAATGTTTATGAAATGGATAGCTGCTGTCATAGGAGGTTCTCTGTTTTTAGGGATATGCTGTATTTCGTGTGTGGAATATACGCCGAAGCCACGGGGCTATGTTCGTATCGAACCTTCGAAGGCACAATATAAACCGCTTGATCTCAGTTACCTGCCTTTTAATTTTGATGTCTCTCAGACTGCGGTCATAGAGGTGCCGGATCAAAAGATGGGTGTTACGGGCTTGAATATCTCGTATCCGGAGTTAGAGGCTAAGCTTTATTGCAGCTATTTGCCAATTACTCCCGCGTCCTTGGTGACGGTGGAGACGGAAAGCCGCTCTTTCGTCGCCCGCCAAATAAAGTCGGAGAATCGGATATCGGAGAAAGCGTATTCCAACCCTGCCGCAAACGTTTATGGCTCGCTGTTTCTTCTGGATGGAGAATCGGCTTCTCCCATACAATTCCTGTTGACAGATAGTGTATCGAATTTCTTCCGGGGGGCCTTGTATTTTGACTGTAAACCCAATGCGGATTCATTAGCTCCCGCTATCCAATATATCCGGGAAGATATCATAGAACTTATACAAACTTTTAGTTGGAAAGAATAATATGGCCTTGCTATATAAACAACTCTCGCCGCTGCATGGAGTCTGGAAAATGGAAGAAAGCTCTGATGAGCTTTTGGGGATGCTTGAGCATAAAGCGGACTATTCTTCTTTTTTGGAGCGGGTATCGGCAGAGAAGCGGAGGCAGGAACGTTTCGCCAGCCGGGTGCTTTTAAAAGAGCTTTTAGGAGAGGAGGCAAGGGTTGACTATCATTCTACGGGTGCCCCGTTCCTCGCGTGCGTACCTTTATATATTAGTATATCTCATACGAAAGATTATGTGGCGGTAATCTTGGATAAGCGTCCGACAGGGATCGATATCGAGTATCGTTCGGACCGGATCTTGAAAATACGAAGTCGCTTTATGAATCCGGAGGAAGAGGCGGGTATCGATCTGGAGCATGAGGTCGAGCATCTATTAATCCATTGGTGCGCCAAAGAAACCTTGTTCAAGATAATCGGGCAGGAAGGAGTGGACTTTCAAAAGCATCTTCACGTGAATCCTTTTCCTTATTTATCAAGCGGGACGTTTAAGGGACGAGAAACCCGGACCGAGGCATGCCGGGAATATGAGTTGGCATATCAAGTTACACCGGACTATGTATTGACTTGGTTGAAGTAAGTTAACTTCATACGCTTGTGAAGTTAACTTCATTGACTAACGAAGCTAACTTCATTGGCTCACGAAGCTAGCTTCATCAAATCATGTGGTTGGAAAGATATCGTTCGATCTATTTCTGCCAGATCTCCCAAGCGGCGAAAGCCTGTAATAGAAGCATTTCCAGACCATTTTTCACGACGGCGCCTTTTTCTTTTCCTTTCTTCATGAAAAGGGTCTCATCCGGATTGTAAAGTAAATCATACAATAGATGATTCGGCGTAAGTAAATCGTACGGGATATCCGGACATGAGTCTATATTCGGGAACATGCCTAAGGGAGTCGTATTCACGATCACCGTATATTGCTCCATGGTCTTCGGAGTAATCTCATCGTACGTGATACAAAATTCTTTCGGTTTGCGAGAAACCAGCGTGGCACCAACACCTAGCTGTTTCAGTCCATGGAAGACTGCCTTTGACGCCCCTCCCGTACCAAGGATCAACGCTTTCCGGTGCGTTTCTTTCAATAAAGGATCAATCGATTGCTTGAATCCGATAATATCCGAGTTATATCCTTTCAGTTTAAGTTTGCCGAAAAGACCTTTTGTGAACTTGATGACATTTACCGCTCCGATCTGACGGGCATCGTCATCCAAATCGTCTAAATATGGGATTACTTGTTCCTTATAAGGAATGGTCACGTTTAAACCGTTAAGTTCAGGGTTTTCTTTGATTACGTTCTTAATCTCCTTGATAGATGGAATCTCGAAATTCAAGTACTCAGCGTCGATCTTCTCCGCCTCAAACTTCTGGTTGAAATACGTTTTAGAAAACGAATGTCCGAGGGGATATCCCAGTAAGCCATATTTCTGCATAACCTTTTTATTGTTTATTCTTTAGATCCTGTATATAATGAACAGATCCCGAAGGTAAAGGTCCGTACACGGGCCTGCTTGAAGCCTTGACGGGTGAGTAAATCCGTCATGACCTTTCCCTGAGGAACTACCTTGATGGAAGCCGGCAAATAATTATATGCGGCTTTTTCTTTAGAGAGTAGACGTCCGATAAAGGGGATGACGGTCTTTGAATAGATCTGGTAGAGTTGTCTCATGGGAAAATGTTCCGGTGTGGAAAGTTCCAAGATCATGATATGCCCACCGGGTTTCAGCACCCGGTACATCTCTGAGATACCTTGCTCTATGTTCTCAAAATTACGAACCCCGAAAGCGGCGGTTACGGCATCGAACGAGTTTTCCTCGTAGGTCAAGGCCGTACAGTCCTGTTGCTCGAAGGATATATGCTCCGAATAACCGGCGGCAGCTACTTTTTTCTGTCCCACTTCCATCATGCCTAACGAGATGTCGGCACCGATGATATGGTCGGGGCGCAGCTTTTTGTACATGGAGATAGCCAAGTCTCCGGTACCGGTAGCGATATCCAGTATCGTTTTAGGAGAGAAAGGACGCAGGAAAGCGATCCCTTTCCTGCGCCATATCTTGTCGATACCAAATGAGAGAGTATGGTTGAGTTGGTCATACGTTTCGGCTATCGAGTCGAACATGCGTTTGACTTGCGTGCCCTTTTGTTCCTCTTTGTTATAAGGAAGTATTGTCTCTGAACCATACTGTGTCATGTGCGGTATCTTATTTATTCTGTAAATATTCGGTAACGTTTTTCTCGATGCGGTTCAGCAAGTTGTCAGTCTCGCCTTTTACGAAAGTCTCCCCTGTGATATGCTCGAACAATTCGATATATCGGTTGCTGATTCCTTCTACGATCTCCGGTGTCATCTCAGGAACTTTCTGTCCGGACTTACCTTGGAAGCCATTTTCCATCAACCATTCGCGAACGAACTCCTTGGAAAGTTGCTTCTGCGGTTCACCCTTGGCGAAACGATCCTCGTATCCTTCTGAGTAGAAATAACGGGAGGAATCCGGAGTATGGATCTCGTCGATCAAATAGATCTTGCCGTCACGATGGCCGAACTCATATTTCGTGTCAACCAAGATCAAGCCACGTTCCTTAGCGATCTCGGTACCGCGTTTAAACAAGGCCATCGTATATTTCTCAAGAACCTCGTAGTCCTCTTTAGAGACCAAACCTTTAGCGAGAATCTCCTCTTTAGAGATATCTTGATCATGCTCTCCGATCTCAGCCTTTGTGGTCGGGGTGATGATGGGTTCGGGGAAACGTTGGTTCTCACGCATACCCTCCGGTAGTTTCACGCCGCAGATCTCACGTACGCCGCTCTTATAAGCACGCCATGCGCTTCCGCACAGATAACCGCGTACGATCATCTCAACCGGGAAACCTTGGCATTGAACGCCAACCGTTACCATCGGGTCTGGAGTAGCCAGTTTCCAGTTCGGGCAAATATCAGTCGTAGCGTCAAGGAACTTGGCGGCGATCTGGTTTAACATTTGTCCCTTGTAAGGAATACCTTCCGGCAAGATAACATCGAAAGCGGAAATACGGTCTGTAGCGACCATTACCAATACCTCGTCATTGATGTTGTACACGTCGCGTACTTTCCCATGGTATACGCTCTTTTGTCGCGGGAAATTGAAGTCTGTCTTAACTAATGCCTTCTTCATGACTCTTACTTTTAGTTGTTGTCTATATTCGTTTTCTTCTCTTTTGCCTCTTTGATCTCTTTCTTCCGTTTATCATCGAACTTATCATAAGCCTCTACGATTCGTTGGACAAGTTTATGCCGGACAATATCTTTCTTGGTGAACTCGATCTTACCGATCCCGTTTACGCCCTTCAATATTTGCATGGCCTGTATCAATCCGGACGTGGTAGAAGGCGGAAGGTCTATCTGTGTGACATCTCCGGTGACGATCATCTTGGCGTTCATACCCAAGCGGGTCAAGAACATCTTGATTTGATGCGTCGTCGTGTTTTGCGCCTCGTCCAATATAATGACGGCGTCGTTCAAGGTACGACCGCGCATAAACGCTAGCGGGGCGATCTGTATCACGTTATTCTCCATATATTCCTTCAGCTTAGCCGCCGGAATCATATCCTGCAAGGCATCGTAAAGCGGTTGCAGATAGGGATCTAGCTTATCCTTCATCTCGCCCGGCAAGAAACCCAGTTTTTCTCCGGCTTCTACGGCGGGGCGGCTTAAGATGATCTTCCGTACTTCCTTATTCTTTAATGCTTTTACGGCTAGGGCGATAGCGACGAATGTTTTGCCCGAACCGGCGGGTCCCGTGGCGAAAACCAGATCGTTGTTCTCGAAAGCCTTTACCAATAACTGTTGATTCTCGGTACGTGCGGTAATCGGCTTGCCATTCATGCCGTGGATGATCAGGTTCTCCTGCTTCACGACCGTGGGGCCTTTCCCTTTTATAATATCCAGAATCACGTCTTCGGAGAGCGAGTTAAACTCCTCACAGTATTTTTCCACCTCACGGATTTTCTTGAGAAAAAGCTCGGACTCATCCTCATCTCCAATCACTTTCATCACATTTCCACGGGCAACGATACGCAATTTCGGAAACAATGTCTTGATCAATTGCATATTAGAGTTATTCACACCGTAGAAAATTACCGGGTCTACGCTTTCAAGAATATAAATTCTTTCAATCATCCGCTATTCCTTTTATTAAATTACGCTTCAAAAAGATGTGCTATTTTTTATTATTCGAATCAAGTTACAAAATTAGTAATATTCTTTATCCATTGATGCAAAGGGAGAAGTTTTATTTCACGGGAACACATCTTTCAGCCGTCCGTCTATCATTTAGAGAAAAACTAATTGGAGTTAAGGGGTAATTTCGGATTTTTCCGTATGTTTGTTAGGTAAAACGAAGGTAATGAAGATGAAGACAGTGTTTAATGTGATGTTGTTGCTGGTCGTGATCGTGTCGGCGACGGCTTTTTCTTCTTGTAAGGAGAAAAGAGGTGAATTGAAGAAGATTTGGTACAATGGAAGCTATAATCGCGATTTTAATGATTTGAATGACGTTCATTTGTCCGTTGCGAAGAAGATCGGCATAGAGCCTGTCTCTTCGAGGGAAGGAGCGGAGCACGCCTCCCGGGATATGGTGGAGATCAAGACGAATGACTATTACGAGGTAGAGGAGTTGACGCACTCTATTCCGTATTTGGTGCCGGAAGCCGCTAATCTGCTGGAGGATATCGGGAAAAACTTCCAAGACTCATTGAAAAACTTGAATGCTTCCATCTATAAAATAAAGGTAACCAGTGTAACCCGTACGGTTGCCGATGTCAAGAAATTGAGAAAAAGGAATACGAACTCTTCTCTCAACTCTGCCCACCAATACGGAACTACGTTCGATGTATCATGGGTACGCTATACTAAGATAGATGAGAAAGATACCTTAAATATTGATAAGGACCGCTTGAAAATGGTGCTTGCCTCCGTGCTTCGTGATTTGCGCAGGGCGGATCGTTGCTATATCAAGCACGAACGCAAGCAAGGGTGTTTCCACATTACGGCTCGTGAGTTGTGATTTGTTCCAGCGCTTTTGTATAAACCGATTTGTCGTATCCGGAAAAACAGCACATCGTGACTTGCTGGATTTCCGGATTCTCTTTTAGGAAGGTATCGATCGTGCGGATCGCTATCCGTGCCGCCTCCTCGATAGGATAGCCATATACGCCGGTGCTTATTGATGGGAAAGCGATTGTTCTCAGTCTGTTCTCTTTCGCCAATCGCAAGGAGTTTCGATAACAATTTTCCAGTAGCTCCGGCTCTCCGTGTTGTCCGTTCCGGTAGATAGGACCGACGGTGTGTATGACATGACGGGCTTTCAATCGATAACCTTTCGTTATCTTCGCCTCTCCGGTCGGGCATCCTTGTAAAGTCCGGCATTCGTCAAGGAGTTCCGGACCGGCGGCCCAATGGATGGCACCGTCTACGCCGCCACCTCCCAATAAGCTATTGTTTGCGGCATTTACGATGGCGTCTACATCCAATGTCGTAATATCTGCTTGTATAGCAATTATTCGTTCGTTCATATCTTTAGTTATTTGTATGTTGGTCCTGTTCATATATATTCTAAATGTGCGCAATATAGCGAAAAAGTTGCTTTGTTTCAAACTTAAGATAGTTGTTTTGAAAGCATGTACGTGTTTTCTAGGAGGGTTAGTGGGGGATTTTGGCTGTATTTTGCAGAGTCAAATTTTTATTGGAATATTTTATAATTTTATTTGGTTTATAAAATAAACTTGTCTATATTTGTGATGTGCAAAGAGTGATGCGCAGCTCCTTTGCATTTTTTTATCCATGGATGGTTTATAAAATAAACTTGTTTGTAGTAACAGTAATAATGATTAAGAGGAGGATACTAAAATGAGACGAGTTTTATTCATATTATCTTTATTCATGTTGGTATGTGGTTACATAGAGGCACGTACTATTATTGTAGAGATTGGAAATATACGTGGTAACCATGGGAATATCCTAGTTATGGCTCAGTCAGGGAAAGATACCAAGCCTGTTTATGGCATGGCGAAGTCTGAGAAAGGAAAGGTTACGATCCGACTGGAAAACGTGGATTGGGAAAAGTTTGATCTGTCCGTATTCCATGACGAGAACGAGAATTGGCAAATGGATATGCTGGAAGGAAAAGGGCCTGCGGAAGGATATGCGTTGAAAAGTTGCGAGGTGAAGGATGAGGAAGCGACTTTCAAATTAAAACTGTATTATCCGGTAAATCAATAGAGCCATGGTACGGTTTTTACTGCTATCGCTTTGGATTTTGGCGATAGGCGGGGGTAGTGCTCAAAAGATCTCGGGACAAACGGTTTATAAAGCCCATGTTTCCGATGCGGAGGGAAATGCCGTGGAATATGCGACCGCTGTGCTTTTATCGGGAGAAAAACAGGTAGGGGGTGCCGTGGCCAATAGTGATGGCGATTTTAGCATGGAGGCGGAGGCTGGGAAGTATAGGCTTGTTGTTCAATGTCTCGGATACGAGCCTTTACGGAAAGAGCTGATCTTACCGATAAAACGGCGGGATTCCTTGATTCTAGATCTATCGAACCATGTTCTGAGGGAAGTCGTTGTTCGAGCGAAGAATATTGAGCGGAAGGCGGACCGCTTTATCATGTCGGTCATGCCATCTGCCGGAAAGGATGGTACGGAATTATTATCGCAGGCACCGGGTGTCTGGCTCTCGGATGAAACGATCTCGATAAACGGGGCGCAAGGCACGAAAGTGTTTGTGGATGACCGTGAGATTCGTTTAACGGGAGAGGAGCTACTGGCTTATTTGCGGTCTTTGAAATCGGAGGATATAAAAAGGATTGAGGTAATACCGATCGCGGGAGTTGAGTATGAGGCCTCAACTAAGGGTGGAGTGATCAAGATCTCATTGCGGCGACGTCCGGATAACGGTATGCAAGGATATGTATCTTTAGGTACGTCATTGTCTCCATCTTTACAAGGGCATATTCCATCGGCGTCCGTAAATGCACGTGTCGGGAAATGGAGCTTGAATGGAGCGGTATCGGGTACTTTTACTCCCCGGGATAAAGGAGAGATGAACTCCAACAGGGAATACGGAACGGTGGGGAATAAGTTTGTGTCTCAATCTTTGTATGATACGGATTCCAAATATGGGAATGGACGTGTCGGGGCTATTTTCGAGATCGATTCGCTGAATAGTGTCGGAGCTGAGATCGAATATATCAATCAAGCTTCGGACGGAACATCTTGGAGTCAAACGGATTTAGTAAAGAACTCTTATCCTATGAAGAGTACGGGGAATTATCGACAGAAGGATGATTATAACACGTTTTCCGCTACGGTCAATTACTTACGTAAAATGGATGAACGAGGCTCGATATTTAAGGTCATAGCCGATTTCGTAAATAAGCGATCAACCGGGGATAATCTCCATACGATCCGTTATGAACAATCTAATTGGAGCCGTGATACGGTTTATCGGAGTCATGCGGCGGCGGATTATGATATGGCGACAACCGATATTTCTTTCCAAAAGAACCTGCGTAAAAAGATGTCTTTGAAAATCGGGGCTAAATATACCTATACGTTGATGGATGATCATTCCTTGTACGAGGGTTTAAACTCTAGTGGGAGTTGGATTCCTAATGAGGAATATGGATATACCTTGAGATATAATGAAAACATTGTAGGAGCTTACGCCTCTTTCTCTGCGGAGATCAAGAACTGGTCGTTCGCTGCGGGAGTACGTGCGGAATATTCCAAGACGTCGGATAGAAGTGAGGATTTTAGTCGGGATTATCTGGATCTTTTTCCGAACTTGAACGTGACCTATGCGTTCGATCCCATCAAGAGGTGGATGCTGGTCGGGCAATATGCTCGTAATATCGAACGTCCTCCGTTCTATACCTTGAATCCGAATCGTATACAGAGTTCGGACTATAGCTACCAGATCGGGAATCCTTATCTGCGTCCGACTTATATCAATCGTTTCAGTGTAACGTTGGTTTATAATTATCGTTATACGGTGACTGTAGGAGGAAACTTGCACCACGACTTGATCCGGGAGTTCTGTAAACAAGATGTGGCGAATCCCGATGTATCCTATATCACGTATGAAAATCACGATCGGGAAAACCATTGGTTTGTAGCGGTCAGCTTGCCGTATCAACCCTTTACTTGGTGTAACTTGACAGGGAATTTCATAGGCGTACGGCAGGATATCCGGATGACGGAATTGTCTTCTTTCTCGTCTCATTATTTAGGGTTTGCCAATGCGATCGCTACCTTTACGTTGCCGGCAGGTTTTACGGTGGAGGCCCGGTATAGTGGAACGAGCCGGCTATATTCCGGTAATAGCGAGGTCGCCCCCCGGCATACGGTTGGAGTAATGACGAGGAAGAAACTCTTGAATGATAAGCTATTGTTGGCAGTTTCAGTCGATAATATCTTTAACCAAGCCAATGAGTACGCCAGTACGTTGGATGTTTATCGAACATCATCCCGTTATGAAAACGGATTTACAGGAAGGGTCTTTAAGGTTGCGTTGACATGGAATTTCAATAGCGGAAAGAAAGTAAGGAAGAGTAAGATTGAGATCGGTTCCGAACGGAGTCGCCTGAATGAAAAATAATAACCGAAAGGTTGCTCAGAAATACCAATGGCCTTATCTTTGGATACGTATTTACATTTTTACATTGAATGAAGAACAAGATAAAATAAATACAGTTATGGAAGATAGAAAATTATCAGAAAAAGAAAGTCTGGATATTATCACTCAGATGATCAACTCCAGCAAGCGAAATATGAAAGTAGGGAGTGGCAATGTGTTGCTTTATTGGGGGTATTTTACCGTGCTCTTATCGGTCGTGATATCCTCTTTGATAGTGTATACGCAAAATTATATTTGGTCTTGGGGATGGATGCTCATGTTTGCTGTCGGACCGGTTATTTCATATAAGCAAAGAGGTTGCGAGCCGGCCGTGGTGACTTATACGGATAAGACGATCTCCAGTGTATGGCAAGTGTTTGGCTGTATGTTTGGACTTACGTTCGTCTTGATCGCGGCGTTTTGCGTGCTTTATGAACAATCCGTCAATTTTATATTAATGCTTCCTTTATCGTTATTATATTGTGGGTTGGGGGTGTCGATAAATGGCATTATCTTGCGGGAGAAATGGATGATTTACTCTCCGGTAGTTGCTTTCGTCTTAGTTATCTACATGCTGATGAGTTTGATAAATCATGGTCCTGTCACGGTCTTGTGGTATTTGTATTTTGGCCTTTCATTTGTGGTAATGATGATTATTCCCGGGCATATTCTTAATAATAAAGCTAAAAAACAATGTTTAAAGAACTAGATCCTTTATTGCACTCACAACTCCGGTTGGCGATCATGTCTATCTTGCTATCGGTGGAGGAGGCGGAGTTTGTCTATATCAAGGAGAAGACGAACGCTACGGCGGGAAATCTCAGCGTCCAATTGGACAAACTTAATGAAGCTGGTTATATCGAGATCGAGAAGGGGTTTGCGGGGAAGAAGCCCCGAACGGTTTGCCGGATCACAGACAAAGGACGCTTGGCGATGGAGGAGTATGTGAATACATTAAGACAATATATTAATATTTAGCTTGTGCCATTCTTAGGGCACGCTTGTGCCACCGTGATGGCACAGCTATGCCATAAGGATGGCACAAGTGTGCCACGCCTATGGAAAGTAGTGGCACAGTAATGGTTTGTCAATCAGTTGTATGCTTTGGGGCGAATTGTTTATCCTTCCACTATCTTATATCCCGAAACGGTGAGTAATTGCCGGATCTCATTAATTTGCTGTTGATTTCTTGTTTCCATCTCCAACCGCAGATAACAGCCATTGATATCAGCCGTATGGCTGACACGCTCGTGATATACGGATACTACGTTAGCGCCGGTAGAGGCAATGATTTCAGATACGTGCTGTAGTTGTCCGGGTTTGTCTACCAATTCGATCGTCATGGAACAAGAGCGGCCGGATTTCTGCAAACCACGTCCGATTACCCGGGAAAGGATATTCACGTCGATATTTCCGCCGGAAATCAAACAGATTACTTTTTTCCCTTTGATGGGTACTTTATTAAACATGGCGGCGGCCACGGCTACGGCACCCGCCCCTTCGGCGATTAATTTATGTTGCTCGATCAACGCGAGGATAGCGGTGGAAATCTCATCGTCTGTCACGGATACGATCTCGTCCACATATTGCTGGCAAAGATCGAAAGTATGTATTCCCGGTTCTTTTACGGCGATACCGTCGGCTATGGTACGGACACCTTCGAGGCGTTCGATTTTCCCATGCTCGATAGAGTTTAACATGCTGGGCGCTCCTTTGGCTTGCACTCCGTAAACTCTGATATTCGGGTTCAAGTTCTTGATGGCATAGGCGACTCCAGAGATCAGCCCACCCCCTCCGATCGGAATGATTACGGCCTCTACTTCCGGGAGTTGTTCCAATAACTCCAAACCGATGGTCCCTTGTCCGGCGATCACATCCTCATCATCAAACGGATGGATAAATGTGTATCCTTTCTCATCCTTCAATTGTAAAGCCTTGTTATAGGCGTCATCGTAAACACCTTCGACAAGGCATACATCTGCCCCATAAGATTTAGTAGCCTCGACTTTAGAGATAGGAGCGTTATCGGGCAAGCAGATTAAGGACTTGATACCATGAGCGGTAGCCGCTAATGCCACACCTTGGGCATGGTTTCCCGCCGAGCAAGCCACTACGCCATGCGATTTCTCTTCTTCCGTAAGCTGGGCGATCTTGAAACAAGCGCCGCGCACTTTAAACGATCCGGTTACTTGTAAGTTCTCTGGTTTTAGAAAAATATGGGATTCCGGATTGATATTGGGAGCGCTGATTAAATCAGTGCGTCTGATGACTGTCTTCAAGGCATATGATGCCTGATAAATTTTATCGAGTGTGAGCATTCTGTCTGTATGTTAAAACGATGTCGCGAAAGTATAAAAAATACCGCAACCTATTCATACTTATCTTTGTTATATTATAAATCAAAATATAGAGAAGTATGGTAGTGATCGATTTAACGAAAGATGGTTTTATCGCCAATGTCGGTGATTTTGAGGCAAATCCCAAAGATTGGAAATATATAGGAAGTCGTCCTTGCCTCATAGATTTTCACGCTCCTTGGTGCGGTTATTGCAAACGCTTAAGCCCGATATTGGATGAGTTTGCCAAAGAATTTGATGGGAAGATTTATATTTATAAGGTGGATGTGGATCAAGAGGAGGCACTCGAGACAGCCTTTAATATCCGAACGATTCCCACTTTGATGTTTTGCCCGCTAGACGGCCCCCGTGAGATGATGATCGGCACGATGGGAAAACTGGAGTTAAAGCAGTTGATTCAGGAAAAATTGTTGAAGTAATATAATATGGATATATGGTGTGGGGTGTAGAGACGTAGCGTGTATGCTGCGTCTCTATTTTTTGCTTTCTCATTATATGAATTGAATGAATAGTAACCCCAATCCTACAGAAACTCCGGTCGCTATCAATCCCGGCATCATGAAAGAATGGTTCAAGATGTATTTACCGATGCGGGTCGTGCCCGTGCGATCGAAGTTGATGGCGGCTACGACTGTCGGGTAGTTTGGGATGAAGAAATAACCGTTTACGGCGGGGAATAAAGCGATCAACATATAGGGTGAGATTCCCAATGCGATCCCTAGCGGCAATAACGCACGAATGGTAGCCGCTTGGCTAAATAATAAAATGGACATTACGAAAAGGGCCAACCCGAATAACCAAGGCATCTGTGTAACTATATGCTCGATAGATCCCTTTAATTCAGTCATATTGCCGGCGATAAATGTATCTCCCATCCAAGCGATACCGAAGATCGCTACCACCGCTTGCATACCTGCGGAAAAAACGGAACCCTGTGCGGCCTTGATACCATCTGTTTTTGTAAATAATAAGATGAAAGCGGAGGCTGTCAACATTAATACCTCAATAATATGTGACATCTGCATCGAGACCTTTTCCGTGCCGACGGTAAAGACCGGACGTAGGGACTCCATAGAACCAAAAATAACGATCGCTATCGTAGCGAGAACAAATATAGAGACCGATAAGGCCGCTTTCATTTGGTTTTCAACGCCTTTCGCCTCATAATGTTCCGTGCTAAACTCATGGTTCGCCACCCGCTTTAAGTATTCCGGATCTTGATCTAGCTCTTTACCGACCTTTAAAGAGTAGATCGCTCCCACTAACACACCTAATAAGGTACAAGGAACAGAGATCATCAAGATATTCATCAAGGAGATATTGTATCCGGACAACATACTTAATAAAGCTACCGTAGCCGCCGATATCGGACTAGCGGTAATAGCTTGCTGAGAAGCGATCACGGCGATCGCCATCGGACGTTCGGGACGGATCTTCGTTTCCGTAGCGACCTCGGCGATTACCGGAAGGACCGAATAAGCCACATGCCCCGTTCCGGCTATGAAGGTAAACAAATAGGTGACGAGCGGGCTTAATATCGTGATTCGTTGAGGATTCTTGCGAAGCAATTTTTCCGCCCACTTAACCATAAGATCAAGTCCGCCAGCGGCTTGCATACAACTAGCCGCCGCTATTACGGCAACGATCATAAGCATGACATCGATAGGAGGGGAAGTGGGCTGGAGCCCGAATCCAAAGGTGAGTATACCGAGTCCGAGACCTCCTAACACGCCTAATCCGATACCACCGATACGGGCACCTATAATAATGGCTATTAAAACGAAAGCTAATTGTAACAACATGCTGTGCAATTCTTTTGATTTAGTTTGTATTGGAGACAAAAATACTTATTTTTGCTCCGCTATGAATAACAAAAACACAAAAAACGAATGAAAAGAACAAGTTTCGCTATTTTGATCGGTTTGTTTTGCCTTTTCCCTGCGCTTTTTTCTCAAGTACGCAGTGAGTTCCTGTTGGAAAAGAATTGGAAGTTCACCCGGGAAGACAGCCCGGAGTTTATCAATCCTACTTTTAACGATAGCAAATGGCAATCTGTGACCGTTCCGCATGATTGGGCGATTTACGGCCCTTTCAGCTCTCAGAATGATAAGCAAGAGGTCGCTATCGCCCAAGACGGACAAACGGAGGCCATGGAACATGCCGGCCGAACCGGAGGTTTGCCTTTCGTGGGAGTCGGCTGGTACCGGACCGAGTTTGAGGTTCCTCAATTTACGGATGGGAAGCGTGCCACGATCCTGTTCGACGGTGCGATGAGCCATGCTAAGGTCTACGTGAACGGACAAGAGGTTGGATATTGGCCGTATGGCTATAATTCTTTCTATTTCGATATCACGAAACAACTCATGCCGGGGAAAAAGAACACCTTGGCGGTTCGCCTCGAGAACTTGCCGGAATCCTCCCGTTGGTATCCGGGAGCGGGATTATATAGGAATGTACATGTAATCGTGACGGAAAACGCCTATATCCCGGTCTGGGGAACTTATATTACGACCCCGACCGCCACGAAGGAATTTGCGAAAGTCAATGTACAGACGAAAATCGTACTGCCGGAAGGTGCCGATGCCAGCAAGTATAGCGTGAAAACCAGTGTATGGAATCCGAACGGGCAGAAGTTGACGGAGCAGACTACGCCTCTCTCACAGATTAAGTACAATGATAATAGCCTCTCCCAAGAGTTTATCATCCAGACCCCGACTTTATGGTCGCCGGATATGCCCGTCCTGTATTCCGCGGAGACTCGTCTCTATGAGGGCGATCAACTGAAAGATATATATACGACCCCGTTCGGTATCCGTTCAATCGAGATCATTCCGAATAAAGGCTTTTTCTTGAATGGTGAGAAGACGGTATTCAAAGGCGTTTGTAATCACCATGACTTAGGCCCGTTAGGGGCTGCCGTCAATGATGCCGCTATCCGTCGTCAGATCCGGATCTTGAAGGACATGGGATGCAACGCTATCCGTACTTCCCATAATATGCCGGCTCCCGAGTTGGTAAGGGCTTGCGATGAGATGGGTATGATGTTGATGGCAGAGAGCTTCGACGAGTGGAACAAGGCGAAATGCGCGAACGGCTATAATTTGATTTTCGACGAATGGGTGGAGAAAGACCTCGTGAATCTGGTACATCATTACCGGAATAACCCGAGCGTCGTGATGTGGTGCGTCGGTAACGAGGTGCCTAACCAATGGGATGAGAGCGGTTGTAAGATCTCCAAGTTCTTGCAGGATATCTGCCATCGGGAAGACCCGACTCGTCCGGTGACGCAAGGTATGGATGCCCCGGATGCCGTCGTGAATAATAATATGGCGGCGGTGATGGATGTGGCGGGATTCAATTATCGTCCGTTCCGTTATCAAGTGAATTATAAGAAACTGCCTCAGCAAATAATCTTGGGAAGCGAGACGGCCTCCACGGTTAGCTCACGAGGGGTTTATAAATTCCCGGTAGAGCGTAAGGCGATGGCTGTCTATGAGGATCACCAAAGTTCCTCGTACGACGTGGAGCATTGCAACTGGTCTAATCTGCCGGAGGACGATTTTATCCAGCATGAGGACCTTCCGTATTGTATCGGGGAATTCGTATGGACAGGATTTGATTATCTGGGCGAGCCTACTCCTTATTATACGAATTGGCCAAGCCATAGCTCCTTGTTCGGTATTATCGATTTGGCGGGTATCCCCAAGGATCGTTACTATCTATACCGTAGTCATTGGAACAAAAGCGCCAAGACCTTGCATATCCTGCCGCATTGGACATGGCCGGGACGTGAGGGCGAGGTGACACCCGTATTCGTTTATACCAATTATCCTTCCGCCGAATTGTTTATCAACGGAAAGAGCCAAGGGAAACGTACGAAAGACCTAAGCATCGGTATCGATAGTAGTTATACCGAAGCGGCTCAAAAGAGTTTCGAGCGCCAGAAACGATATCGTTTGATGTGGATGGATACCAAATACGAGCCGGGAACTTTGAAAGTGGTCGCTTATGATAAGGAGGGTAACGCTGTGGCCGAGGAGGAGGTTCATACCGCAGGGAAGCCGCATCATATTGAGTTATCCGCCGATCGTAACCAATTGACGGCTGACGGAAAAGACCTTTCTTTCATCAATGTTAGAGTCGTAGACAAGAACGGTAACCTTTGTCCGGATGATACCCGCCAGATCCAGTTTAAGGTACGTGGTGCCGGAGCCTACCGTGCGGCGGCAAATGGAAATAGCGCCAGTCTGGAACTCTTCCATCTTCCGGAAATGAAACTGTTTAGCGGGCAACTTACCGCTATCGTGCAGACGGCCGAGGAACCGGGGACGATCTATTTCGAGGCTTCCGCACCGGGAGTAAAAGGGGCGACCTTGGAATTGATCAGTAAATAAGCTTGATTATCATATAACGTAAACCGCGCGATTCAAGTCCGGAGACGGCTGTGAATCGCGCGGCTTTTTTATACGATATTCCCGAATACATCAAAGGTAATCGTCTCGTCCTGCCCGTTATGTGAAACCTTGAATAGGTAGAAGGTGCCATTGGCATTCAATAACGTATATATGGACTGTACCTTGTCGCTAGCGTAAGCGGAGGATTCGAAGCCTTGCATCACGATCTGCGGAACCTCTTGCTCGGACATGGCCCATGTGGTACTTTGCCACCTGTAATCCTTATTCAATTGCGCCACTTTATAAATCTGGTTATCGATCATATCCAGCTCGTAACCTAGGCTGTTCTGTTGGATATCCAGCAACTCGGCGTTGGCGAAAGTGATCTCCATCAGGTTGCTGACCTCTTTCGGGATAACGATCGGCGCGTCATTATTGATCTCATCGTCCACGGCTTTGATCAGGTTTCCATACTGTGAATAATACAGGTCTACTTCGCTATTGGACTGCTCCGCCTCGATCTTGTAAACGATTCCCATATTTAGGCGATTGATGGCGTACGTGTCATCCACGGTCCAATTTGAGTAAAAGCCTTGTTTGAAGGCGGTGGATACCGCTGCCGGTAATTGGGCGAAAGAGATGTCTATCTTCTCCATCATCCATATGCCTTGATCCGTGAACCAAGCTGTTGTCTCGGAGCCGCCGTTGTTGAAATCTACCACATAATAGTTACCTTCGATCTCAAAAACAGGGTTTTTGGCATCGGGATATTTCTCTTGGAAAGCGTTCTCTACCGGTGGAAGAGGGATAATGCCTTGATGATCATCATCATTTTTGCTACAGCCAGAGAAAAAGAGAGTCAGACCGGCTATACAGGTGAATAGAATTAGTCTTGTGTTCATACATTTTGCGTTTATAAGTTTTGGGCATAGAACAACAGGTCTATCGGAAAAGTTTTGAGCGAAATCGATTTAAGTATATTGAATCAAGAACAAGGATCTTGTTTCGACGAGATCCTTGTTCTTGTATAATTGCTACGGATTTACGTTCAAATAATAGGTTGCTGTGCCTATTAAAGAACTTCCATTATACATTGCGCAGGTGATGCGAAGAGATCCACCGTAATGTTGGGAGTTTAGATAGACACTAACATCTAATCGATTACCGGAAGGATAAGTGTACCATCTATCGCATTCTCCATAGAATTCAGCGTTCCAGCTATACGAGGTCGGAGTTCCTGTCTTTGTGTAAGCATATAAAGTCGTCGTGGCATTACCCCCTGGCGCATTGATAGAGGAACTGCCGCTACTATAATCCTCTTGACTCTTCCCTATATAAACAGTCGGCATATCATTTTTTTTCATATATTTTAAGCTTGATGCATCAAAGGGACAATGAGCTTTGGGATGCCTCATAAGAGCGTATTCCCCCCATTTGGAGATGAATATATTGGGCGTAGATGTCGTTACGGCAGAGTGATTATCACTAAGATAGGATACTTTGGTTGCGGCACCTGTTGTTGATATATAACTACCATCTAACCAATATACGTTTGTGGGATTAATAGTCCATCCCATCCAAACTGCTGATCCGCCTTCAGTCATATACCAAGCATAGGCATGACAATTGTAAGTGGTTGTTGAACTACTTATTAGAGTTGCTTGTGAATAGGTTGTTGTACAATATTGGTCATGGCTCGCTTTTTGTGAGGCTGATAATTCCTCACTTCTGTAGTAAGTGTCATTAACGAGTGTCCCGTTAGGAGTGTAAACAGTAGCGGCTGCTCCTTGAGCTTTTGTCTCAACATTGAGATTCGGCTCCCAAATCATGTTTAAATTCTCCATAGTGATCCATTCATTGGGGAATTTTTCGATTCGTTCTCCGGAAAGCAAGAATAGTAATTGCCCGCAAGAAGCACAAGAATTCACCCCATCCAAAACGAGAATGTGTTCTTTTCCATCTCCTTGAATAGTAAAGACCCAAGGGTATGGATAGTCTGTTCCCTTGACATGGGAGTGAGCGACAGAATCTACTACATTCACCAACCATTTAGGATATGTTATCTTTCCGTCTTTAATGACAATTTCTGAACTGGATGTCAAGATTTCTTTATCACCTCCTTGCATATTATCCATTTCATTGTCACATGCGTTCAGCGTGAATGCCAGCATGATTATTAAATAGTATAATACTTTTTTCATGATCTCAATTTATTAAAGGTTACAATGTATTGTTTTAATAACTCTTCGATTACATTACTGCCCGTTAGCTTTTCATCGATGGTGAATTGTTTAAATTTGGGCGTAATGGTCTTGTTGTCTATCCGTTCTAGACTTCGACCTAGGAGATAGACTACGGTTTTTAGACCATATTGTCCATAAATATCCGGGTTGTTTTGTTTGTAAAGGAGTCTCTTTACGGCTTCGGAGGAGATCTCTTGCTGTAAAAGATTATTTGTATTAGATAATATCGTCTCATTAGACAGAAGAGCCTCGATTACCATTTGCCGACTAATTTCATTACCTATTTCTATGGAAGTCAACACTCCTGCTTTCAGTAATTCTTGTTTTTTCATCTTCTCAAATAGCAAAGAAGCATTGTCTTTCCTTTTGAATAACTCTTGTAACCCGTTAAAACGTGCGGAAACCTTGCTAATGCCTTCCTGTATTCCATTGTAAGCGAATATGTCGCCTAATAATGGGTAAGCAAGGCAAAGTTCTATAAGCTCTTCTGTTGATACCGTTTTTAATATCTCTGCCGGAATTTGGCAGGCTTTCAGCATATCCTCATGTGTGGATAATGCTTGCCAAGCCTCCGTTCCTGGTTTTATGGGGTAATCCCAACTTTTTATTGATTGTGCGTTCATATCTATCGATATAAACACGAGGAGGAAAATGCTCCAAACGAAAGTTACTGTTTTTTTCATCTCTCTTTAGAATTTAGGGTAAATAATATAAGATTGGTATTCCTTGATTATGGATTTTCCCAAAAATAGTCCTTTTTGTAAAGATAATCAAGTATTTATATGTTAATTATGATTGAATATCTGTAGATTCTCATTGCTGATGTCTTTGTTTTCGTACAAAAGCGGACACAGTGTTCGATATCGGACATCTCTTTTGTTTTATTTCTTCAATAAATCAATTACTTACGTTTTTGGCACGGGGTTTGCTCTTTGGAGGGTGGAAAATAAAAACAAACGAAATATGGACAGAGAGATATCAAAAGAGGTTCGGCAGAAGGAGCAGCGTAAACAGTTTATAAAGCTGGGGGCGGGGATCGGTATTGCCGTTGTCTTGATTGGCGGGGTGATCGGTTTTATGCAAACCAGCCTGCAACGGAAGGACTTGGTTTTTTCAACGGTAGATAAAGGAGTGATCGAGGTTTCCGTTAGCGCGTCAGGCAAGGTGGTTCCTGCTTTCGAGGAAATCATCAACTCACCGATCAACTCCCGTATCGTCGAGATTTATAAAAAGGGAGGCGATTCCGTGGATGTAGGTACTCCGATCTTGAAACTGGACTTGCTCAGCGCCGAGACGGATTATAAGAAACAATTGGACGAGGAGCAAATGAAACGCCTCCAATTGGATCAACTCCGTATCCAAAACCGCAATAAGCTTTCCGAGATGGAGATGCAATTGAAAGTCTCTCGCATGGAACTGAACCGAAAGGAAGTGGAGTTGCGCAACGAGCGTTATCTGGATAGCCTAGGCGCCGGAACGACCGATAAGGTCCGTCAAGTGGAACTGGACTATAACGTTAGCGTCTTGAAACTGAAAGAGGATGAGCAAAAATATGAGAACGAGAAATCCTTGACGGATGCCGATTATAAAGTGAAAGAACTCGACCTGAACATCTTCCGAAAGAGTCTAGCCGAGACGAAGCGTACCTTGGAAGACGCCCAGATACGCTCTCCCCGCAAGGCGATCCTGACCTACGTGAACAACGAGGTAGGTGCCCAAGTCTCTCAAGGCAGTCGTGTCGCTATCGTCTCCGACTTGTCCCATTTCAAGATAGAGGGGGAGATCGCCGATACCTATGGCGACCGGATCGCCGCCGGTAGCAAGGCCGTCGTAAAGATCGGCAACGATAAACTGGATGGGGTGGTTAGCGATGTTACCCCCTTATCGAAGAACGGCGTGATCTCCTTCACGGTACAGTTGGAGGAGGATAACCATCGCCGCTTGCGCTCCGGTTTGAAGACCGATGTATACGTGATGAATGCGATCAAGGACGATGTGCTGCGTATTTCCAACGCCTCGTTCTACGTCGGGAAAGGAGAGTATGAGTTGTTTGTTGTCAACGGAGACCAATTGATCAAGCGGAAGGTACAGCTGGGAGACAGCAACTTTGAGTATGTAGAAGTAGTCAATGGCTTGGAACCGGGTGACGAGGTGGTCGTTTCCGATATGACAAGTTTCAAGGAAAAGAATAAACTGAAATTGAAATAACGATTCGAATTATGTATAAGCAGTACATCAAACAAGCGGTTCAAATGCTGCGTGAAAATACGCTCGTAAGCATAATCTCTATTTCGGGAACGGCCCTTGCGATCGCCATGGTGTTGGTGATGGTATTGGTGTTCCAGATTAAATCCACGGGATATGCCCCTGAGTCCAATCGGTCTAGGTTTATGTATGTCTGGGGTACGGAAGTCAGTTCGAAATCCCCCGGAGGATCGGATCGTAATCGTGGAGGCATGTCCAGCGAGGTCGTGAAGGAATGTTTCTATACCTTGCGGAAACCAGAGGCCGTATCCGGCTATTGTAGTGATAGCCATTCCTTGTCATTGCCCAATAGACGGCTCTTCAAGGAGTATGAGATTTGTTATACGGACGCGGGCCATTGGAAAATATTCGACCATCCTTTCGTGGAAGGAGGCCCCTTTAGCGAGGCTGATTTTCAATCCGGTATACCGAAGATGGTGCTGTCGGAACAGGTGGCGACCGATTTGTTCGGAACAGGACAGGCCGTCGGGCGGCAGGTTGTGATGGATTTTATCACTTTCACCGTCTGCGGGGTGGTGCGTGACGTACCTTCTTCATTGATGAGCTCCTACGCTCAGGTATGGATACCCTATAGCTGCAATGAGGCCCTGACCCGTGTAAATGGGGAGTATGGGGAGAATATGGCCGGTTATTTCAGCGTGGCCTTATTGGCTCGTTCCTCTTCCGACTTCGATGCCATACGCTCGGAACTAGACCAACAGGTCCGTCGCTACAATGACAGCAAGACCGATTATAACGTAGGTTTCCCTTCCGGGCTACTTTCCCAGTTGGATACGGCCATGGGAAGCGGCGCTTTTCAAAAGGTGGACTGGCCTACCTTCTTGGCCGGATCGGGTGCTTTCCTATTCTTCTTGCTCTTGGTACCGGCGCTGAACTTAACGGGCGTGATCCAATCGTCCGTGCAGAAGCGGAAAGAAGAGATCGGTTTACGTAAGGCTTTCGGGGCTACGGGACAGAATCTTTTGATGCAGATCTTATCGGAGAACTTTGTGCTGACCTTGATCGGCGGCGTGATCGGCATCGGCCTCTCGATGGTCTTGTTGGTGGTAGGGAAGCCTTTCATGTTGAGCGAGAACGTGAGCCTTACGGCGCCTATGCTTATTAAACCGGGCTTATTTATCTCCGCCCTTATCTTTACGTTCTTGCTGAATATATTAAGCGCCGGGATACCGGCATGGCGTACGACAAGGCAACCGATCGTAGAAGCGTTAAAAGGGAACGAGTGAATCCAATGAATGATGAACAATGAGTTGTCAATTGTCAACTATCAACTATCAAATTATGATTAAGCATATATTTAAAATAATATGGGCCCAGCGCAAGAGCAACGGCTGGATACTGGGCGAGTTGGTTATCGTGATGTGCGCCCTTTGGTTTATGATGGATAAGTTATGGGTGGATGTGCGCTGCTATAACGCCCCGATGGGATATGATATCTCGAATACGTGGCGTTTCAAGCTTTCCACGCTCTCGTCGAACGCCCCGGGTTATGTGCCCGACTCACTTTACGACTCGAACGCAACACAGGATTTGTTGAAGCTTATGGAACGTATCCGCCAAGAGCAGGAGGTCGAGGAGGTATGTGTTACGTATTGGTCCATGCCTTATTCAAACGGAAGTTCGTGGGGGACGCTTCTTCCCTTGGGCGCTGATACCTCGAAGGCGGTAGGACAGAACTACCACAAGCTGAAAGTATCCCCTTCTTATTTCGATGTATTCCGTATGAAGGATAAGGAGGGCCGTGCTATTACCCCGTTGGTGGAGAACGCTTACCGTCCGCTCGTCATAACGGCGGAGGCGGAAGATTTCTTCTTCGGGGGGCAGTCTGCCATAGGCCGGCAGATCTCGGAGAATGACGACCTTTCCGAGCCTTTCACGATCGCCGCCGTGCTTCCTACCTTCCGTAGCAATGACTTCGACCGCCCGGAGAACTGCGCTTTCACGATATTGAAAGGTGAGTCATTGCAGGAGTTCGTGAAGAATTTCGGCGTAAGGAGCGCTGAACTATCGGTACGTACGAAACGCCCGATGACCGAGGATGAGATGTACGCTTTCTTGGAGAAAACAGCGGATCGGATGACGGTAAATAACACCTTCGTCCACGGTGTCACCCTCCTTGCCGACCAGCGTGATGACCAACTCCGGTTTACCAAGAACGAGAACAGCAAGAAACTCTCCATGATGGCCTTCCTGCTCGTGAACGTATTCTTCGGTATCGTAGGCACGTTCTGGTTGCGTACCGAGCGGCGGCGTAGCGAGATCGGTCTCCGCATGGCGATCGGTTCCAGCCGGGGCAGGCTGGGCGAGTACATGTATCTGGAAGGTCTGGGCCTCTTGGCGATCACTGTTCCGATCCTACTGGTCTTCGTCTTCAATATGGCCTTTTTGGATAAGCTGGATTCCTACCGCGAGCCCCTCTCCATCCTCCGCTTTCTAGTAACCCTCAGCGTCTCCTACCTCCTGATGGCCGGCATGATCTGCATGGGAATCTGGTTCCCTGTCCGCAAGGCGGTAAAGATGGCTCCGGCGGAGGCGTTGCATTACGAATAAATTGTCTATCTTTGCGTCTGTCAATTTATTAATGAGAAAGGAGCAAGCTTATGACAGCTATAGAATTAAAAATGTCGTTACTGCAAGAGGTGATGTCTTTGGAGGATGAACAGTTGATCAAGAAGGCCCTCGACAGTGTCCGCCGTATGAAGATGGCTGCCTTCGGTAAGGCAACCCCGGTAGAGAAGCCGGCAGACGATTACGCGGAGCCTACCAAGGAGGAGATCTTGGCGGGGCTAAGGAATGCCCTGCAAGACGTGAAGGATTTGCGTGAGGGCAAGGATGTGGGGCATAAGTTTAGAGACTTGAGTGAGTTGCTCAATGAGGTATAGGATAAAAACCCATCAAGACTTCGATAAAGAGTTCAAACGTCTCTGTAAGAAGTATAGCTCATTGAAGGCTGATTTATCGGCTTTGGGTAAGTCTTTGAGCGAGAACCCTGATCAAGGGACGAGCTTAGGCAAAGGCGTTCGCAAGGTACGCATGGCCATCGTCTCCAAAGGAAAAGGAAAGAGCCATGGGGCGAGAGTGATTACTTACACGGAGGCCATTGTCTGCGCAGATAATGAGGGTACGGTTATTCTCCTCACGATCTACGATAAGGCCGACCGTGACTCCATTTCGGCAGCCGAGATCGATGAACTGCTGAGATCCTTACGTTGGGAATTATAAAATCTGAAACTGTCCATAATCGCTGTCCGATAACGAATCAAGTGTTCGTTATCGGACAGCTTTTTTTACGGGGTGATGTTAGGAATCAAGTGGTTACGTTTTTGGCACGTTATTTGCCTCCGTAGGGGCACAAAGTCGGATGATAACAAACAATCGCTGTTTTAGTCGGGTAATAGATAATTTATAATACAAAAGTTTATGATAAAGCAATACATTAAACAAGCGTTGAGGATGATCGGGGAGAACAAGCTGTTGAGCGTGATCTCGATACTCGGTACCGCCTTGGCCATTTGCATGATCATGGTGATCGTCATCCTGTATGTCGTGAATACGGCGAGTTTCAAGCCGGAGGTAAACCGTGGCCGCACCTGCTACATAACGACCGTCATGAGCAATGGCAAGGATGATAACCGGCGCATCTCCTACTCGTCGTTGGGACTGCCCTTGGTGAAGGAATGCTGCTATCCGCTGAAAGGGGCGGAGGCCGTTACCGCCATCAACATGGATCGCTATAGGCCGTTGACCGCCTCGTCCATGGACGGGCTTAAGAATCGGACGAGTTACATCTCTTATACGGATACCGCCTTCTGGAAGATCTTCCAGTTCGATTTCCAGCAAGGAGGCCCCTTCAGCCCGGCGGCTTTCACGAGCGGTATCCGCGACGCCGTGATCAGCGAGAGCGTGGCCTTGGCCCTTTTCGGCACGGACCAAGTCGTGGGGCGGGAGATGAAGCTCGATTTCATCGTCTACAATATCTGCGGGGTCGTGAAGGACGTATCCCGGTTCGCCTCGAAAGCGTGGGCGGAGGTCTGGATCCCTTACACGGTGCGGGACGACGGGGGATACCAAGAGGGCATCAACGGCTCGGATAACTGTTGCGTCCTGCTGAAACCGGGCGTCACGAGGGAGGAGTTGAGGACCGAGGCGCTGCGGAAGGTCGAGGAGTTCAACGCCAAGACCCGGGACGTCAAGGCCGATATCCTTCACCAGCCCTCCACCCAGATCGAGGAATGGATCGGCGGCGGTAGCGAGTTCGGGGCGAACCTCTTCTACCTCTACGTCCGTTACGGTATCATCCTTTTCATCCTCCTGCTGGTTCCGGCCTTGAACCTATCGGGCATCACCCTGTCGAGGATGCGCCGCCGGATGGCCGAGCTTGGCGTACGCCGGGCTTTCGGGGCCACGCAAGGCACGATCCTCTGGCAAGTGCTGTCCGAGAACATGGTCTTGACCCTGCTCGGCGGGCTGCTGGGATTGGCGATGTCGTACGGCGCCATGTTGTTGCTGAGGGACTGGTTGCTGGTCACCTCGCTGGGGAAGACGGGGCTTTCCACCGGGATGTTTAACGGGGCGGTCTTTATCGCCGCCTTCCTGTTCTGCCTCGTGCTGAACCTGTTTTCCGCCGGCCTCCCGGCTTGGCGAATGTCAAGATTGAATATTACGGACTCTATAAATGGTTGACGCTATGTATAAGATGATTCTAAAACAACTCTGGAACGAGCGCAAGGGGAACTTGTTTATCTGGTTGGAAATGCTCGTGGTCTCTATCTTCCTGTGGTACGCGGCGGACGCCTTGTTCGTGATGTACAGACTCTACTCGCAGCCCTTGGGCTTTAACATCGAGCATACGTATCATGTGAGTTTCGGCGTGATCCCGGAGGAAAGCCCCGATTATGACACGACCTCCGTGCATAGTGAGCGGGGAGGCGGGGATTACCTGACCTTGATGGACCGCATCCGCCGGAACCCCTCCGTGGAATCAATCTGTTTCACCACCGGCGTGCATTTCCATTACCGGGGATCGAATCAATACGCCACGTTCCGGAAGGACTCGTTGATCCGTAATGGCTTCGTGCGCTTCGTCTCGCCCACCTATTTCGAGGTGTTCGGCGTGAAGACGGCAGAAGGCGGTTCCCCCTCGGAGTTGGTGGACGCCCTGCGCGACAACCAAGTGGTGGTGACGGGCCGTGTAGCCGATGACTTCTTCGGCGATCCGTCGGCGGCCGTGCGCCAAGAGATCTATATCACCGACCAAGGCTCTCGTGATAGCGTGGCCTACCGTATCGGTGGTGTCTGCGAGAAACAACGTTACTGCGAGTTCACCGGTTATGATTACGCCTACTATAAGCTGGTGGACGAGAACAAGGTGGCCGAGGAGGGCGATTGGGTCGGAGAGGGCCTGAACACCTTCATCCGGGTGAAGCCCGGCGCGGACGGCGCCGCTTTCGCCACCAACTTCCGGAAGGAGATGGAGCAGCAATTGCGCGTGGGCAATATCTATCTGAAGGATGTTTTCCCGATGTCCCATTACCGGGACCAGTTCCTTGAGCGTTGGTTGGATCAAGTCCGCCTTTACGTGGCGGGCATCGCCTTCTTCCTGCTGAATGTCCTGCTCGGCGTGGTGGGAACCTTCTGGTATCGTACGCAACAAAGGAGCGCCGAGATCGGCCTCCGCATGGCGATGGGAGCCACCCGCAAGGGCATATTCTGGCAATTGGTGAAGGAGGGCTTGGCGCTACTCACCATCGCTTTCATCCCCTCTGCCGTCATCTTCGCCAACCTGCTGCATATGGAGGTGACGCAAGGCTCGGAGATACCGCCCGACATGGCCTCACGCCTGTTGTTCGGTTTCGTCTTCTCGTATGCGGTGATGGCTGCGATGATTGTCGTGGGAATCAGTTTTCCGTCTTACCGGGCCATGCGGATGCATCCGGCGGACGCCTTGCGGCAGGAATGATCAGACACGGACATCTGTGTTCGGAAATGAACCGACTGCTCGGAAGTGAACCGACTGTCCGGGAATGAACCGACTGTTCGATAATGGACAGTACTTTTTTATGGAGATGCCATGGAATCAATGAGATACGTTTCTGGCACGTAATTTGCTTTTAGGTGGCAAAGCCTAGCGATAGCAAGAGTTTAACAATAACAAGAGTCAAACAATAACAATTAAAATATTACAGTCATGATCAAACTAACGAATTTACAGAAGATTTACCGTACGAAAGAGATAGAGACAGTCGCGTTGGAAAACGTGAACCTAGAGGTGCAGCAAGGCGAGTTCCTCAGCATTATGGGGCCTTCCGGATGCGGGAAGTCCACCTTATTGAACATCATGGGCCTGCTGGACCTTCCTACCTCCGGCACGGTTGAGATCAACGGAGTAAACACGGTAGGCATGAGCGACAAGGAGTTGGCCGCTTTCCGTAACAAGCAGTTGGGTTTCGTCTTCCAGAGCTTCCACTTGATCAATTCCCTGAACGTGCTGGACAACGTGGAGCTTCCCTTGCTCTATCGCAAGGTATCCTCCTCGGAGCGCCGCAAGCTGGCCGAGGCCGTGCTAGAGAAGGTCGGCCTGAGCCACCGTATGCGCCATTTCCCGACGCAGCTCTCCGGCGGTCAATGCCAGCGTGTGGCCATCGCCCGTGCGATCGTAGGTAACCCCGACATCATCCTCGCCGATGAGCCGACCGGTAACTTGGACTCCAAGATGGGTATCGAGGTCATGGACCTGCTCCACCAACTCAACAAGGAGGATGGCCGCACCATCGTAATGGTAACCCACAACGAGGCGCAAGCCAAGCAAACCAGCCGCACCGTGCGCTTCTTCGACGGAAGGCAGGTGCAGTGAGGGTGTCGCATAGGGGGGATCTCCATGTGTGAGGCACCACGGGTGATACCTTACCTCATAGCTATGAGGTACGATTCGTCAAACCTATGAGGCATGACACCTCAAAGCTATGAGGTACGATACCTCAAACGTATGAGGCAAGGTATCACCCGGGGTGCCTCGATACCTCATATCACGGTGAAGGTAAGCGTACCATACCGGGGCTCTTTATAGAGGTGATAAGTAGGGGTGAACTGGGTGCAGACGATGGCTTCCCACTCGCCTGCCCCGAAAGCGAAGCCGGGGACGAAGCAGAGCCGCTGCCCGCTGTTGACGAGCATATCGGCGGCGGGGTAGAAATGCTCGTCGCCGGTCTCGACGGAGCGTAGCGTAAGGCCCACCTCGGGAGAGTCGCCCGCCAGCTTCAGCCTATCTCCATAGATGGAGATGAAGGGATGCTCGCCTGCCGGAAGCTGGTTGTAAGGCTCGTCGCTGTCGGACGTGCGGGGCTGGATGCGGAGGCTGACGTAGGTGGGGCGGGGCATCGAGTTGTAGGCTAGCTGGTAGGTCTCGTTCACGGCCCGGAGGTTGCCCACCCGCTGCTTCAGTTGCGGCGAGGGGCGCAGGCGTGGGGCGAGCGTATGGCGGTTGGGGTCGAACTTCTCGTACAGGGTCTCGAAAGGCCCGTTCACGGTCAGTTCCGTCCGCCCGAAGCCGAAGTCCACGTTGTAGCCCTCCTCGATGGCGTCGTAGATCTCCCGCTTGAGGAGGTTGAAGGTGGTGATGAGCGTCTCCTTGCGATACTCGCTCCGCTTGTCTACGACACGGGCGGCGATGTCATCGATACTGAGCGTACGTTGCCATACGACGCTTCCCTTATAGCTCGCGTTGCCGGGCAGGTGGCTCTTGCTGACGCGGAGGCTCAGCTTGCGAAACGGCTTGGGCAGCTCCGACTTAGGTATTTCTTTATCCATGATCTCGTGGTTTAATGAATGATTGAGTGGCAAAGATAAGAAAGATAACATGAATAGTATTTGGAAATACATGCCAAGCGTATAATAATTACGGAAAGCAGGCGGCAGATACCCATAAAACGAACTAACAAATAATGAACGATGTACAAGGTATACCTTAAACAAGCTTGGGCCTTGATGGGGCAGAATCGCTTCTTCACCGCCGTTTATATCATCGGTACGGGCTTGGCGATCTCGATGGTGATGGCCATAGCGGTGGTCTATCATATCCGGACGGCGAATATCGCCCCGGAGGTGAGCAGGGACCGGATGGGCTACGTATCGAACGTATCGTATGAGTTCAACGGGGGCAAAGGCTCGTTGAACAGCGGTTGCGGGCCCCGGTTCGTGAAGGAGGTCCTCTACGGCCTCGAGACACCCGAGAAAGTGGCGGTCACCACCAACGCCGCCATCATGCCTTACGAGGTGGGGGACATCTTCATCCAAGCGCCGGGTAGCGACGAGTCGCCGAAAGTACAATTGATGGGATGCGATGATGCGTTCTGGCAAGTCTACCGTTTCAGCTTCTTGGACGGGAAGCCGTTCGCCAGTGCCGAGTTCCTTTCCGGGATGCCCTGCGTGGTGCTCGACCGTTCCTTGGCACGCCGCCTGCTCGGGCGTACCGAGGTAGCCGGCCAGACCGTCTTGATCAACGATATAGAATATACGATAAGCGGCGTGGTGGAGGATATATCCGCCGTCGCTTCCGACGTTTACGCCGAGGCGTGGGTACCCTACACCTCGATGGCGAGTATCATGGATACCGCCTTGGAGGAGCGGGAAGGCTCGGCGGGACTGCTGCTCGCCAACTGCCTGCTGCGTGACGCCTCGGACCTTCCGGCCCTCTCCGCCGAGTTGGAGAAGGGAGTAAGACGCTACAACAGCGGCTTGCGGGAGGGACAGGTGAGAGTGGAGCCGCCCCGCTCGTTCGGCGACCGGTTATTGTCGCAGTTGTTCGGGCCGGAGACGTATATCGTCTTGGGCGTCGCCCTCTTCCTCTTCCTGCTAGTCCCGGCGCTGAACCTCTCGGGCCTGAACGCCTCGAGGATGCAAGACCGGGTGTCTGAGCTAGGCGTACGCAAGGCCTTCGGGGCGTCGCGGAAGACGTTGATGGGGCAGGTCTTCTGGGAGAACATGCTGCTGATGTTGCCCGGGGGCATGGCGGGATTGCTGTTCTCGTACGTGCTGGTGTTCGTATTCCGGGGCATCCTTCTTTCCCCCGGTTTGCATAGCATGGGCTCCGGGGCGGGTAACGATATCTTCCTCTCGCCGGGGATGCTGCTGAATATGGAGGTGTTCGCCTATGCGTTCGCTGTCTGCGTGGCGCTGAACCTGCTCTCTTCGATGATACCCGCTTGGCGTACCGTGCGGGTGAGTATAACGGACGCGTTGAACGATAAATAGGATACGGCTATGGTAACACATCTATTAAAGTTGATAAGGTCCCGTTTGGGAGGAAGCTGCTGGATACTGGTGGAACTGCTGGTCGTATTCGTGATCCTGTGGTTCATGATGTACTACTTCGTGGCGCAAGGGATGCTGACGCGGATGCCGGTGGGCTTCAAGCTGGATCACGTGTACAACGTGACGCTCGCCATACGGCCGTCCGACAGTCCCTCGTTCATCGCCTACGAGGAGGGAAGCGAGGAGCCGGTGCGGAACATCGAGCGTATCGTGGAGCGTATCGAGCGGCATCCCGACGTGGAGGTGGTAGGGCTCTCGTATTATTCGCTGCCTTATACCGACTCGAACATCGGCAGCAGAGTCTTGAAAGACTCGATCAACCAGCGGGTGCGGGCAATGATCGTCTCGCCGGGGTATTTCCGGGTGTTCGGCATTCGCTCCGCTAAGGGAGAAAGCCCGGAGAGACTGGGACAGACCTTGTCGAGGCTTCGGGAGGGGAGGGAGATGATCCTCTCCGCCGATCTGGCGAGCAAGCTATACGGCCATACCGACGTGATCGGGGCCGAGATCTATAATTACAACGATACCGTGCCCTGTCACGTGATAGCGGTTACGGAGCCGGTACGAAACTCCGAGTACGATTCCCGGAATCAGCATAGTGTCTTCTCTCCACTGGACTTGTGGGGGATGTTCGGCAAGGGCCAGTTGGACGAGAAGGGACTCATGCGGGTACAGATCACGTTCCGCGTCCGTCCGGAGGTTTCTACCTCCAACTACGCCGCCAAGTTCCGGCAGGAAATGAGTAGATCCTTGATGGTGGGTAATTACTGGGTATCGGAAGTGAGGGACTACGAAGGGATACGGGCCTTTTACCTCGAGAACTCGGAGCGGACGAGCGCCCATCGGCTGGTATCGGCCATGGGATTGTTCTTCTTGGTGAACGTGTTTCTGGCGGTGATCGGTACGTTCTGGTTTCACGTGAGCCGTCGCCGTTCGGAGTTGGGGCTACGTATGGCGATGGGCTCCACCCGCAGGGGCATAGAGGGGCTGATGATCGGCGAGGGCTTGTTGCTGCTGGCGATCGCTTCCGTGCCGGGCTTGCTGATCATCTTGAATCTGGCGGTGGCCGATATCGTGCCCTGCGGCGTGATCCGCTTCACGGCCATTAGCCTGCTGACAGGGGGTGTCTTGGCGCTCGTCGTCTTTTTGGCTATCTGGTACCCGGCCCGTAAGGCGGCCCGGCAGGAACCGGCTGACGCGTTACGGTATGACGGATAATAGAAAACAGATAACACCCGGTTGTAGAGACGGGGCGTGCCCCGTCTCTCACCGACTGATAGAATATTTAAATGGAATGAATATGTATAAGATCTACTTAAAACAAGCATGGGCCCTGATCCGGCAAGAACGGCTGTTCAGCTCGGTCTATATCGTGGGGACGGGATTGGCGATCTCGCTGGTGATGGTGCTGTCCATCGTGTTTTACGTGAAAATGGCCTCTATTTATCCGGAGATGGACCGGGACCGGTTGCTGACCGTGAAGAGCGCTGCGCTGAAGAATGAGAAAGGGGGCACGAGCAGTGGCCCGGTATCGCCCCGCTTCGTGGAAGAGTGCCTTGCGGGGGTGCCCGGCTTGGAGGCGTTGGCGCTATGTTGCGATGACGCCGCCTCCGCTTTCGTGCAGCCGGTGGGCAGTCCCGTGCAGATACCGGTCATGAAGATGGGGGTAAACGATGGGTTCTGGAAAGTGTTCTCCTTCCGTTTCCTGGAGGGCAAGCCTTTCACCGAGGCCGATTTCCGGTCGGGGATGCCCGTGGCGGTAATCGCCCGCTCGCTGGCCAAGCGGCTGTATGGAGACGGCAACGCCGTGGGGCAGACCTTGAGCCTCGACTTCATGCCCGTCCGTGTGGTGGGCGTGGTGGACGACGTGTCGTATCTGATGAATCGGGTTTATTCACAGCTATGGCTTCCGTATACCTTGATGCCCGACCTCGAGGAGCGGTTTCGGTCCGCCGAGGCGCGTATGCCCGGTCTAGGCCCCTTGAAGGTCTATATGCTCGTGAAGGACAAGGCCGATATCGGCAAGGTGCGGGAGGCGGTGGCGGATAACGTGCGTCGCTTCAACCAATCGTTGAACGTGGATGGCAAACGTGAGTTCTCCCTTCTTGGGCAGCCGGATCGCCATTGGGAGAGTATCTTCCGGTATTGGTCGAACGTGGAGCCGGATATCGTGGGAGACTTGAGCCGTTATGGGGTGATTTTCCTGCTCCTGCTGCTCGTCCCCGCCGTCAGCCTCTCGGGCATGGCCGATTCCCGTATGGAGCGGCGTCTGGGCGAGCTGGGCGTGCGGCGTGCTTTCGGGGCTCCCAAGGGGGCGTTGATCGGGCAGGTCTTGATGGAGAACTTCCTGTATACGCTGCTGGGCGGCTTGGTGGGACTCCTGTTCTCCTTCCTGTTGGTGACGTTCGCCAGTTCGTGGGTCTTCAAGATCGGCAACGGCTTCTCGGATGCCGCCCCGGATGGTGTGGACGTATCGCTCTCCATGGGGATGCTGTTCAACCCGTGGGTCTTCTTGATCGCCTTGTGCGTATGTTCCCTGTTAAACCTGATGTCGGCGTTGTGGCCCGCTTGGCGTGCGTCAAGGCGACCTATCGTTGATTCGTTGAACGCTTAAATGGAGGGAAGAAAGATATGTGGAAAATAACTTGGATACAATTGATGAACCGCTGGCGTAGCAACGTGTGGGTGTGTGTGGAGTTGCTGCTCGCCTTTTGCCTAGCGTGGTACATGGCGGATTACTTCTTCGTGGAGATCTATAACCGTAGCCTCCCCTCCGGACGTGGCTACGCGAATGTCTGGCAGGTAGAAATGGGCCTCTTGCCGGAAACCTCCCCCGACTATCGAGCCGCCGAGAGCGACTCGATCGCCATGCTGGGAAATTATGAGCGGATAAAAGACCGCTTGCGTGATTATCCGGGAGTGCAGGCGATGGGCGCGGCCTCGGGCTGTTACTCCACGCCTTATACGGGCTGTTATTACGGTATCGGTTTGGCGAACGCGGCCGATACGAGTAAGCGGGAAGCGGTCATGAGGTATGAGATAGATCCTACCACGGATTTCCTGTCGGTCTTCAACCATTCGTACGCCAAAGACGGCCGTCCGGTATCTACATCCGATTTTGATTGGGGAGACCCCCGCGCTATAGTAACCACCCGGATGGTGGAGCGAAAGGTATTTGGAGAGGCATCCGCCGTTGGGCGTGAGGTGAAAGACCCTTTCGACGAGGAGGGCCCGACTTATATCGTAAAGGGCGTATTAGAGGATATCAAGCGTTTTGACAATAGCCTACCCCAAGGTGCCGCCTTCTTGGCGATCCGTCCCTCGGCGGAGGAGATCCCCGAGATGAATTATTTCATACGGATCGATCCTGCCGTGGCAGGCCCTCGTTTCGCCGATACGTTCCGGGAGAAGATGAGCCGTGAGCTTCGGGTGGGGAACTTCTACCTGAAACGCCTGACCTCCTATGAACGGATCAAGGCCGATACCGATTATTCCTTTGGCATTACCTACGATTACCGGGTCCGTATGGCGTTGATGGCCTTCTTGGGACTGAATATCCTGCTTTGCGTGATGGGTACGTTCTGGTACCGGGTGCGGATGCGCCGGGGAGAGATCGGGTTGCGCATGGCGATCGGTTCGCCCCGTGAAGAGATACGTAGCCAGATGGCTCGTGAGGGCATATGCCTGTTACTCATGGCTACCCCGCTCGCTTTGTTGATAGAGGCTCAATTCGTGATGGTCGGCTTCTTGGACATCCCCAAAGGGACCTTGCCGGAGCATTACTGGCCGGCGATCCTGCCGCTCCGTTTCTTGCTGGTGAATATCCTGACATGGATACTGCTGGCTATAGTCATCCTGCTCGCCGTCTGGCTTCCCGCCAGCAAGGCCGCCGAGATGGAGCCGGCCGAGGCGCTGCGGTATGACGGATAACAGATAATGCCCCGTCTCCCACCGACTGAATCGTATAATTAAATCAAATGAATATGTACAAGATCTATCTAAAACAAGCCTGGGCCTTATTGAAAGAGAACAAGCTCCTTTCCGGAGTCTCTATCTTCGGTACGGCCTTGGCGATTTGCATGATCATGGTGATCGTGATCGTATGGCAGATGCGTACCGCCAATTACTCACCGGAAGACAATCGGGACCGGATGATGTACGTCAGTGATACCCGTGCCTCCTACAAAGAGAACGAATCTTATAACGACTGCTACCTTCTCGCTTCCCGGGTGGTGAAAGATTGTTTCTATCCCTTGCGCTCTGCCGAGAAGGTAGGCATGGCGTATCATGGCGTGCAACGCTTGGCGGCAGTGGCGGATCATACGGTGGAGTTCAAGTGCGACGTGACCTTTACGGACGCGGCGTTCTGGAATATCTTCAACTTTCGTTTCCTCTCTGGTAAGCCTTATGGCGAGGAAGAAGTACAAAGTGGCATCATGGATGCTGTGGTAAGCGAGTCCGTGGCACGTCGGCTCTATGGCACGACCGAGGTCGTAGGCCGTACCGTCGAGATCAGCTACGTGCCCTATACCATCCGTGCCGTCGTGCGGGATGTCTCCCTGCTGGCCGAGTCTGCCTATGGCGATGTCTGGTTGCCTTATACCACCGACAATTCCCTGTATGATAATGGTTCCGACCGTCTCGTCGGGGGCTTCCGTTGTTATATCCTCGCAAGTTCGTCCGCCGACTTTGATGCGATCCACTCCGAGGCTGAGGCGAATATCGCTCGCCTTAACGAATCACAAAGCACGCACCTACTGAAAATTGGAGGAGGACCTGATACCCATTTGGGCGATTTGGCTCGCGAGGATGCTTTCTCTGAGCCGAATGTACGGGAACTGGTCATGAAATATGTTATCATCGTTCTTGTCCTTTTGCTGATCCCTGCCATCAACATGAGCGGTATCACGCAAAGCCGGATGCGTAAACGTATGGCGGAGATCGGGGTGAGGAAGGCGTTCGGGGCGACACGCTCGGAATTACTGACGCAGGTACTCTACGAGAATCTGTTGCAGACCTTGCTGGGAGGTGTGTTAGGTCTGTTTTTCTCATACGCCTCCGTATTGCTCTTGTCCGATTGGTTGCTAGATACGGGCACGGCATCGATGGGTATCGGTCGCACCTTCGTCAATGCGGAGATGATGTTCAATCCATTGATCTTCCTTTATGCGTTCCTTGCTTGTCTTGCGTTGAACCTGCTGAGCGCCGGCATCCCGGCTTGGCGAGCCTCACGGATGCGTATCATCTCGGCTCTCAACGAGAATGTTCATTAATCTCCCGCATTGGATGATAGCTATACTAAAATAATAGAAAGATATGATACGACATTTATTACAATTGATCTGGAACCAGCGCAAGCAAAACGCTTGGTTGTGGGCTGAGTTATTGCTGGTCTCGGTCTTCCTTTGGTTCCTTGTGGACTACCTGTATGTGATGGGGCGCACGTATACGGCTCCTCTGGGCTTCGATATCCGGCATACGTACAGCATCGTGATCAGCAGCCTCTCGGAAAGAAGCCCGGATTATATCCCGAAGGAGAAGCGGGAGCGGCCGGATGGTGTTCATCTGCTGACGGCGTTGGATCGCATCCGCACCTATCCCGGCGTGGAATCGGCCTGCCTTACGGATGGGGGGATGCCTTATTATATGGGAAGCCGTAACCTCGTTTGGCGGATTGATACGTTGCAAGTGCCCTGCCGCTATGCTTTCGTCACCCCGGAGTTCTTCGACGTGTTCCGTATCTATGATAAGGACGGCAAGACGGCTTCCTTGAAACGGGCCATCGAGGATAACAACTCCATCGTAATCTCCGCCGACGTGGAGACGATGAATCCCGGCCTTTCCCTACTCGGGCAAAAGGCGTACCGGGGGAATGTGACCGACGAGATCGAGGAGACGATCCGTGGTATCAGCGTCCCCATCCGCCGTCATGAGTACACCAAGGCGGAACCCAACGTCTATAGGGCCCTGCGGCTAAGCCGGATGGAGGAAGGATACTATGAGGGGATGATAGATGCCGTGCGACTCTGCGTACGTGTCCGTCCGGATGTCGATAATGCTGATTTCCCCGCACGCTTCCGCAAGGATATGGCCGAACAGCTTCGGCTAGGCAACCTCTATCTGCTAGACGTACAGCCCTTGTCATATATTCGTGACGGTTATATCCGTTCGATCGGCGTAGAGAACGAGGTGAAAACCCGTGTGGCGGTAGCCTGCTTCCTATTGGCGAATATATTCCTCGGTATCATCGGTACCTTCTGGTTCCGTACGGAATATCGCAAAGGCGAGATGGGGCTTAGGATGGCCTTAGGCTCTACCCGCCGTCAGTTGAACTCGATCATGGTGGGAGAGGGTGTCTTGCTGCTGGTCTTGGCGTTCATCCCGTCCTTAGTCATCAGCTTCAACATCGCCCATATGGATTTGATAGATACCTATCAGCTTCCGTTCACGTGGCTGCGCTTCGCGATTTGCGGAGGGATTACGTTTGTCTTGATCGTCCTCATGATCATCTGTGGCGTATGGTATCCTGCCCGCTCGACAGCCCGCTTGGAGCCGGCGGAGGCTCTGCATTACGAGTGATCAGGGTAGCGTAGCCTGCTTTCGGGAGTGTCCGATAACGAGCCAGATGTTCGTTATCGGACACTTTTTTATGATATGGCTGTTGATATACAGCTGCTTACGTCTTTGGCACAGCATTTGCTAATAGATAGATAACAGTCATAAAAACGAACACATATGTATAGGCAATATTTTAGACAAGCTCTACAGATGCTGAAAGAAAGCCCTTTCTTCAGCGTGATTACCATTCTGGGCACGGCCTTGGCGATCTGCATGATCATGGTGATGGTCATTGTCTTCGAGATACAAAATAAAGGCTTCAAGCCGGAGTTGAACCGGGATCGGACGCTTTATGTGAAGGACGTGGCGATCACGCATAAGAATGAGGAGGATGGCGGTATGAACTATTCCCTTGTCGGTGGCCGTGTGGCTAAGGAGTGCTTCTTTACGCTGAAAACCCCGGAGGCCGTCAGCATGCAATTGATGCGGATGCAAACGCTGGTCACTTCCACGGATCAAACGAGACGGATGAAATGCGATCAGATACGGACCGACGAGGGCTTCTGGAAGATCTTCGATTTCGAGTTCTTGGCGGGAAAACCATTCCTGCGGAGCGATGTGGAGAGTAATATCAAGAAAGCGGTGATCAGTCGCAGGTTGGCACTCCGTATATTCGGGTTGGCAGACGAGAGCGTGATCGGGCAAACGATATTGGTGGCACGCCGTCCATATGTGGTTGGCGGTATCGTGGAGGACGTATCTCCTCTCGCCAACCGTGCGTATGCCCAGATCTGGATTCCTTATGCTCAATCCGATGTGGATCGGCTGATAAACGAGGAGACATTGGAGGGTCTGATCGGTAGTTATCGGGTCTTGATATTGGCTCGCTCAAGCGGTGACTTCAACAAGATCAAGACCGAGGTGGAGCAAAACGTAGCCCGGTTTAATAATTCCTTGCAAGAACTCAAGATTGACTTGATGAAGCAGCCGGATACGCAGATGGAGAGCCGCCTTCGCTTGTGGAGTAATGTCGTGCCCGACGTGCCGAGAATGTTGGGGCAGTATGCGTTGGTCTTGATCGTCTTGCTTCTGGTCCCGGCTATGAACCTCAGCGGGCTTACCGCGTCGAGGATGCAGAAACGCATGGGGGAGCTGGGGGTACGGAAAGCGTTTGGTGCGAACCGTGGCACGTTGATACGGCAGGTACTGGCGGAGAATCTCGCCGTGACGTTATTGGGCGGGGTGTTGGGATTGCTGTTCTCCTATGTGGCGGTCTTCTTGCTTAAGGATTGGCTGCTAGGCTCGTTCGAGCTGGCTTCCTTGAATAGCGGCCTGACGTTGAGCGCGGGGATGTTGATCCGTCCGGCTATATTCTTCTTTGCTTTCCTGTTCTGTTTATTACTGAATCTGCTGAGTGCGGCTATCCCGGCGTGGAACGCCTCTAGCGGGAATATAGTGGATTCATTGAATGATAAGTAATAACCGGTTTTGTTAATTCTATAATTCGTCACTGATATGATAAAGCATCTAGTAAAGATCATCTGGAACCAACGTAGGCGCAATGGATGGATGGCCGCCGAGATCCTGCTGGTATTCGTGGTTCTGTGGTACATAATCGATTCGCTAATGGCGGTTGGGAAAGTCTTCTTCGCCCCGATGGGATGGGATATCGACCATGTCTATTGGATCTCGATGGGCGTGGAGGAGGTAGACCGGAACGAGATGGATTCTACCTATCGATACGTCACTTCCGGACGCAGCATGCTGACGGCGATCGACCGTATCAAGACCTGCCCGGGTGTGGAGGCGGTGGGCGCGGGGCTGATGTCCATGCCGCATACGGGAGAGAACCGGTACATGCAGGTAGACGTGAACGATTCTATAAATGTTGAGTACGTGAAGCTACTGGAAGTGACATCCGGTTTTCTGGAGGTGTTTAATTTCCGTCCCATGGAGGGCGAGAAGAAGGATTGGGAAGAGATGCTGAACGGGCGTCAGGTCGTTCTTTCCGCCGGCCTGTTTAGGGAATTTCAGGAGAAAGGCGGCAAACGGGATGAGGGGATTTCCTTCTGGGGGGATAGGCGATCGATCGGTGGGGTTACCGCCGATTTCCGTGCCGACCGTTTCACGAAAAGCTGTAGCTGGCTGTTCATGCCTTTGACGGATGAGGAGATCGCCGAGGACGATACCGATTTCCATGTGAAGATCGCCGTCCGGGTAAACCCTTCTGCGGATCATGATTTCCCGGAGTTCTTCGTGAAGCAAATGGAGAAGCAACTCTCCATAGATCGTTTGTATTTGCTGGATGTCATCCCATACTCGGACTTGAGATATAGCATGGAATTAAGGAATGGCGTAAAATCCGAGTTGCAGAACCAGATAGCCGTGATGGAATTCTTGCTGTTCAATATATTCTTGGGGATCATCGGCACGTTCTGGTTCCGCACGGAACAACGGAAAGGGGAGATGGGGTTGCGGATCGCTTTGGGTTCCACCCGTTTTAGCTTAAAGGGGATCATGATTGCCGAGGGGGTATTATTGTTGACATTGATCGCTGTCCCGCCCTTATTGATCTGTTTTAATCTTCATGTGTCGGAATTGACGAAAGGATTCTATATGGATTATACGATAGCCCGTTTTGCGGCGGGGTTCCTTATAACCTACTTAGTCATGGCGGTGATGATCATCTTGGGGATATGGTATCCGGCTCATCAAATGGCACGGTTGGAACCTGCGGATGCCTTACGGTATGAATAACACTTTTTGTTTAACATATTACACTTACACACAATTGAAAGCCCGGTCTTGTAGTGATACATGGCCGGGCTGTTTTCGTGTTTGGCAAAAATTCGCGAGTTAAAACGTCATTGACGCATATACCCCATAATGCCCGTCTCCCGCTACCGGGCTGATAGACAGGTTATGTTTCTTTGCGAACGGACGGGTAAAGATATAGGCGCTACCGGCGCCGATAACGGCTCCCGCCGCCACGTCCCACCAATCATGCTTCTTCCCATAGACCCGGCTCCAACCCACGTAGGTAGATACCGCATAAGCCGGAATACCCCATTTCCATCCATAACGCCTTTGGATAAAAGCGGCTCCCGCAAAGGATACGGAGGTATGCATGGATGGGAACGAATGATTATCGCTGAAGTCGGGCCGCTCTTTCTTCACTAGGTATTTCAGCGCATAGGTTACGCCCAATGTCGTAACCCCGGTGAATACGCCTTGTTTCAGCCCTTGCCAATCTTGGGTTGCCAATACGGTCGCTAGACTCGCCACCGGAGTGATAAACACCAATACGTCTCCCGAGGTCCGTACGGCTTTCCGGCTACCGGTCACCTTCAATTCTTGTCCGTTAACGGACAGGCATAGCATGAGCATTGTAATTGCGAAAAGGATATGTCTCATAGATTTAAAATATAGTTGCTATTTTAGGTATAAAAATGACGAACCCGACGATTGCTGCCGCTATCGCCATCAATAATACAGCTCCCGCCGCCAAGTCTTTCGTTCGCTTGATAGCCTCATTATACTCAGGGGAGACCAAATCTGCTAGGGCCTCGATGGATGAATTGACCGCCTCGGCAGCTAATACCGCTCCGATCACGATCGTTACTGCGATCCATTCCATGCGGGAAAGTCCAAATACCATTCCGGCGATAAGTACGCAAACTGCCGCGAAACAATGGATCCAAGCGTTATGCTCCTTCGTGATCAATAGCTTGATTCCGTTGAAAGCGAATTTAAAGCTTCTGGCTCTCTTTCGAAATGTGAAACCGTCATTCTTCATTTTTATAGCATCTCTTATTGAGGAGGGCAAATATAGGTATTTTTTGCCTTTATCGCATATCCTGACGAACAAACAGGATATTCACCTTTCATATTCCGCAATTCGTCAAGATTACTTGTTGGTTTTTATCTGGAACGATAACTTCGTTGATTAAAAAAGTACCTGTGATATGAGCATAGATCAAAGTAAAAGAATAAATTTATGGCTTGAAATCAGATATGAAGATAAAATATAACTTTCTAAGTCCGTTGCTAATGGCGATATTGACGATCTGTTGCCTGTGGATTGTTACGGATGTCGCTTATGGTGTCCGCATGTGGGAACTGGGAGTGGACGCGTGGATCGGGCGTATCAAGGCCCTTGCTATTATATTGATCGGCGTTAGCTTATCTTATTTGTTTTTTAATTACTTGGCTAATACTTTTTTAGATAGGAATAAAGAGCGGAGGTCCCGCCCGGTATTCCGGGAATATCTATGGGTGGTCTTGTTTAATTTAGTCGTGCTCAATATCGGCTTATATATCGTGATCTATTCTATAAATGGAACGACCTATCGGTGGGGAGAGGCGTTAATGATCAATGCGGTAGCTGTGCCGATCTTTCTCCTATACTATTTCTTGATCCGTAATAATATATTAGCCAAACGCTATTCGGAGAAAATCGTTCAATTGGAGAAACTGAGAGTAGATCAGCTGGAAACGCAATTGAAGCTGCTGAAGATGCAATACCATCCCCATTTCCTGTTTAATGCCTTGAATACGATCTATTTCTTGATCGATGAGGAAAATGAGGAAGCGATTGAGGCTGTAGAGTTACTTTCGGACTTACTCCGTTATCAATTATATGATATAAATACGAAAGTGACGATCGAAGAGGAGATTGATTATTTGCGAACATATATTCAATTCCAGCGACTTCGTATGACGAAACGCTTACAGTTCGAGGAGTCCTTTGACCCGGAATTGACCGGACAAAAAATACATCCGTTGCTTTTCCAGCCATTATTGGAGAATGCGTTTAAATATATAGGCGGAGCGTATCGGATACAAGTATCTATGCGGAAAGAGGGGGCAAAGGTCTGTTTGGGGGTAAGCAATACTTTCAATCCGGATTTCTTGGAACAAAGAAAGGGGAAAGGCATTGGGATCGACAATCTGAGAAAACGGTTGGAACTATTGTACCCGGATAAACATGAGTTACGTATAAAAAAAGACAATACCCGTTTTAGGGTTGAGTTATGTATTGATTTATCAGAATAATATGGAAATAAAGTGTATCATAACGGATGATGAGCCAATCGCCAGAAAAGGACTTCGGCGACACATCGGTAAAATTGATTTTCTGACCATCGTCGGAGAATGTGAGGACGCTATACAACTCAATAATATGCTGAATTCGGTTCAGGCGGATTTGCTTTTTCTGGATATAGAGATGCCGGATATGTCCGGACTGGACTTCTTGGAGAGTGCTCAGAACGCTCCTAAGGTAATTATCACCTCGGCATACGAGCGGTATGCGTTGAGAGGATATGAGTTTGACGTGGTGGACTATTTATTGAAACCAATCTCTTTTTCCCGTTTCCTGAAATCGGTCAATAAAGCACATGCGTTGATGGAATCTACATCGAAAAGCGAGGAGCCCGCTTATATCTTCGTCAAGACGGAGAAGCAACTTAAAAGGCTTTATTTAAAGGAGATTCAATTTATAGAGGGCATGGAGAACTATATTGTTATCCATACCCTCACTTCCAAAGAGATCGTTCATCTCCGGTTGAAGAGTATACAGGAAACGCTGCCGGCACAAATTTTTATGCAAGTGCACCGCTCTTTCATCGTAAATCTTTCTTATGTACAAGCGATAGAAGGAAATCTATTAATCATTGGGGAGCATAAAATCCCGGTGTCGCGTCCTTTACGGGAAGAGGTATATAAATCGATCGTCAATAATCAACTCATTCAAAGATAAGTATCCAAAAACGAACACACTGTTCATTATCGAACACTTTAAATATTCCTATTTATCGGATTATCAATAGTATATGTTTTTGGCATGCCTTTTGCCTTAGGCAGGGTAAAAAAACTTATACTAAGATGAGAAGGATCTATATAGCGATGTGTTGTCTGTGGGCGGGGATTTCGGGAGTATGTGCCCAAGACAATACGAATAAAGTTCGAATAACCCTGCGGCAAGCGATCCAGATCGCACAGCTTCAATCCGTAGACGCTGCCGTGGCGCTCAATGAGTTGCGAACGGCCTATTGGGAATTCCGTACGCATCGGGCGGATCAGTTGCCGGAAGTGATATTTACGGGGACTCTGCCTTCATATAGCAAGCAATACTCGAAGTACCAGCAATCGGATGGTTCTTATACCTATGTGCAAAACAATGCCTTAGGCTTAAATGGAGAGATCTCTATCGCCCAGAACATAGCCTTGACCGGAGGTAAGATCGCCTTGAATACCTCCTTGGATTTTACCCGTCAGCTAGGTAGTGGCGCTTACAACGAGTTTATGAGCGTACCTGTTAGTTTGACATTGACGCAACCGATCTTCGGCGTGAATGACCAAAAATGGAAACGTCGTATCGAGCCTGTTCGTTACCAAGAGGCTAAGGCCGCTTATATGGAGAACGTGGAGAATGTAACGATCGCTACCATCACGAATTACTTCAACTTACTGTTGGCGGAAGATAATCTGGATATCTGTAATCAGAACTTGCTGAACGCCAATAAACTCTATGACATAGCGGTAGCGAAGCGTAAGATCGGGCATATCTCGGAGAGCGAGTTGATGCGTTTGAAACAGTCGGCCTTGCAAGCGAAAGGTAAGCTAACCGAGGCCCAATCCAATTATAACGCGATGATGTTCAAGCTCCGTTCCTTTTTAGGGATGAGCGAGCAAGACGTGATCGAGCCTGTTCTTCCCGAGGCGATAGAAGGGGTCCGTATGGATTATCAGGCGGTATTGGAGAAGGCTCAAGAAAATAACTCATTCTCAAAGAATATCATGCGCCGCCAGTTGGAAGCGGATTATGATGTGGCGACCGCCAAGGGAAACCGTCGAAGTATTAACCTGTTTGCCTCCGTGGGTTATACCGGTAAGGATATGTCCATGCGAGGAGCTTACAACCCGTTGAAAGATAACCAGATCGTAGAGGTCGGGCTTTCGATTCCTATCTTGGACTGGGGAAAACGGAAGGGAAAGGTAAAAGTAGCCGAATCGAATCGGGATGTCGTACTTTCCAAGATCCGTCAGGAGCAAATGGATTTTAATCAAGATATCTACCTCTTGGTGGAGAATTTCAATAATCAAGCCGCTCAATTGGAGATAGCCGCCGAGGTGGACACGTTGGCGGAAAAGCGCTACAAGACCTCGATCGAGACTTTCATGATCGGAAAGATCGATATCCTAGACTTGAATGACGCCCAGAGTTCGAAGGATGACGCGAAGCAAAAGCATATCCAAGAACTGTATTATTACTGGCGTTATTTTTATAACATCCGTAGTATAACATTGTATGATTTCTTGAATAATCGTACATTAGATGCCGATTTCGAGGAAATCGTGAAACGATAAATTGATTATATGATACTGATAATAGATGATGACGCAGCTGTTCGTTCCTCGCTTACATTCCTGCTAAAACGTGCGGGTTTCCGGCCGGAGGCGGTTCCGGGGCCGAAGGAGGCCTTGGAGGTGGTCCGTGCCATGGCGCCGGAGCTGATCTTGATGGATATGAACTTCACGCTGACTACCACGGGCGAGGAGGGGATTCAATTATTGAGACAGGTGAAGATCTTTCGTCCCGATGTACCTGTGATCTTGATGACCGCTTGGGGATCGATCTCTTTGGCGGTGCAGGGAATGCAAGCCGGAGCCTTCGATTTTATCACGAAGCCTTGGAATAACTTGGTATTATTGAAATCGATCCGGACCGCCTTGGAATTGAGCGAGCAGAAGAAGGAGACAAACGCTCCCTTGAACCGTTCGGATGCCGACCATAAATTTCATTTTGATAAGATCGTGGGGCAAAGTGCCGCTTTGATGGATATATTGGGGACGGTCTCGCGTATCGCCCCGACAAATGCCTCTGTTTTGATTACCGGCGAGAGCGGTACGGGTAAAGAGCTGATAGCGGAAGCGATCCATGCGAATAGTCCCCGGTCGAAAGAGGCTTTCGTGAAGGTAAACTTAGGCGGACTTTCCCAAAGTCTTTTTGAGAGCGAGATGTTCGGACATAAGAAGGGGGCTTTTACGGATGCGTACATGGATCGGGTAGGGCGTTTCGAGATGGCGAACAAAGGTACGATCTTCTTGGATGAGATCGGCGATTTGGAACTGTCTTGCCAAGTAAAGCTGCTTCGGGTATTGCAAGACCAGACCTTTGAGGTCTTGGGGGATAGCCGCCCCCGGAAGGTGGATATACGGGTCGTAAGCGCTACAAACCGGGATTTACGATCGATGGTGGCGGACCGTACGTTCCGTGAGGATCTTTTTTACCGGATCAATTTGATCACGGTGCATTTACCCGCCTTACGTGAGCGAAGGGAGGATATCCCATTGCTGGCCCGGTATTTTGCGGATAAGCAATCGGAGATCAATGGGCTACCGAGGGTGGAGTTCTCATCGGATGCCCAGACCTATTTAAGCCGTCTTCCTTTTCCCGGTAATATCCGTGAGTTGAAGAACTTGGTGGAGCGGACGATCCTTGTGTCGGGTAAGACGCTTTTGGATGCCGCTGATTTCGAGGTTCATTGCATGAATACATCCGGCTCTAAATCAACGATTCCGTCTTCTTTGGAGGGCCTGACCTTGGATGAGTTGGAGAAGCAAACCATCTTACGCTCCTTGGAAGCGCATGGAGGGAATTTATCGCATGTCGCTACGGCGCTGGGAATCAGTCGTGCCGCCTTGTACCGGAGATTAGAGAAATACGGAATCCCGATCGATAAATAAGAAGAGGCAAGGATGAGGCTGAAAGGACTATTCTGGATATTGACGACGCTGCTGTTGACTATATTGGCGGTGGTGACTTATTATGTCTTTTATACGTCTTCTATCCGGATGTTTTTTGCGGTAGAAGCCTTGGTCTTGCTTACGATCATCTATTTATTTGTCTTTTATCGCCGTATCATAAAGCCCTTGCATATCATCGGTAACGGTATGGAGTTATTGAAAGAGCAAGACTTTAGTTCCCGCTTGGGAAAGGTCGGGCAAACGGAGGCGGACCGGGTGGTCGATGTGTTTAATAAGATGATGGAGCAGTTGAAGAATGAGCGTTTGCACCTCCGGGAGCAAAACCATTTCTTGGACTTGCTGGTCAACGCCTCTCCGATGGGAGTGATCATCTTGAACTTGGATGAGGAGATTCTATCCATGAACCCGGCCGCATGTAAATTGTTTGGTGCGCAAAGCTCGGAGGATATGGTGGGAAAACGTTTTCTTCAACTAGATTCTCCCTTGGCGGAAGAATTGGTACGGGTTCCGATGTATCAAGCGCAAACCGTCCGGCTGAACGACGCTAATATTTATAAATGTACGCATTCCTCATTCGTAGACCGGGGTTTTCACCACCAATTTTATTTGATAGAGACGTTGACCCAAGAGGTGTTCAAGGCCGAGAAGAAGGCGTATGAGAAGGTGATACGTATGATCTCTCATGAGGTGAATAATACGACCGCGGGTATCACCTCTACCTTGGATACGCTGGAGTCTACTTTCAGTGGGATGGAGGATATGGAGGATGTCTGCGAGGTTTTGCGGGTCTCCATAGAACGTTGTTATAGCATGAGCCATTTTATCACCAATTTCGCTGATGTGGTGCGTATACCCGAACCTCAAAGCCGTCCGCAAGAATTGAACCAAGTGGTGTTCGCTTGCAAACGCTTTATGGAGACGGTTTGCCAGAACCGGAATATCGAGATTGTCATGGATCTGAGCGAGGAATCTCCAGTCGTGAATTTGGATAATTCCTTATTCGAGCAAGTCTTGGTCAATATTATCAAGAATGCCGCCGAATCCATCGATCGGGATGGAAAGATCTATATCCGGACGACAGTGCGTCCCACCTGCTTGGAGATCGCCGATACGGGCAAGGGCATCGACAAGGATACGGAAACGAAACTATTCAGCCCGTTCTTCTCTACGAAGCCGAACGGACAGGGCATCGGCTTGATCTTTATCCGTGAGGTGCTGTTAAAACATGATTGCCGATTCTCTCTTCGCTCTTATCCGGATGGATTGACGAGGTTTAAGATTTGGTTCGCTTGAAAATAATCCCTTTATAGTATTAGGTTTTTCCCTTGTAGGTTTAGGCTGTATCCTTACAGATGTTAGCCCTTTTGTCTGCTTGTGTTCATCATGCGACAGCCGTTGCATGATCGTCCACCAACTGTTGCATGATCTTCTACCAGCCGTTGCATGATCGTCCAACAGTTGATAGATGATGGATGTCTCTTGAGGAAAAGTCTAAAGATAAGGATGGAAAGGGCTAAAGGATATGGAGGTTTTGGACAAGTTGTACTGGATTTTATACTATCTTTGCAACGGATAATAAAATTTTCTGTATCTGCCTGAATGACAGTTTAGAGTAGAGAAGAAGAAAGTTATTGGTAACGATTTAGCGACAATGTAACTTCAGTGAAGTTCTGTGCTTTGCATTTCGTCAAACAACTCTTTGTGCAAAGGTAACGCAAAAAATGAATATAGCAAGAGAAGTTCTGCAAAAATCTAAAGATTAAATCATTACTCTTTTTATAGGCATATTAGACCTTGTTTAAATCCGAATACCATTACCCCATAAATAGGGCAACCGTATTCAGGTTATAACATAGCCATAGAACAATCCCCTGCCAGCAGTGAACAATCACTTGCAGGCAGGGGATATTTCTTTTTTCAGCTATGCGAAACTATTTCTTATAGTACAATTTACTTGATGACCTCTTCAAAAGCCGTATCCATCGCTTCGTAATGGTCGCCATCGTGCAGGCTTAAAGCAGCGACGAAACTGTTTAAGGTACGAATAGCATCCAAACGATGCTCCGTGCTTTGCTCTTCAATATTACTCAATACATCTATTGCCGTAGTCAGATGTCCTTTCAATTCCTGTAATGCTGACAAATCCTGAATCGGCAATAAATAGAAAAGTTCATTACTGCCTAAAGATTTCACGATGCCTTGTATGGCTGTTGCTTGTAGTTCCATATGGTTATTATATTAAAAATGACGTAACTCTGCCAATCCACAAACTCAAGGCATCGCCAAACGCCCAATGCAAGATGAACCGGCAGGTTACGTCAAGATATAACCTTTCCAGTCCATTTACTTCTTGCATTTTGAAATTGGCGATTTCTGAGTTTAAGTAAACGAACAAATTACCACGATGCTATCTGCATCGCTGAGTGCAAAGATAGAAAAAAGAAAAGAATATATCTTCTCCTGCCATTTATTTCTCAGTGAATGATATATAAATCAATGATTTGAGGAAATACAAGTACCATAGTAGGCAACTACTATGGCATCAATATAATACAATTCCAAATCTGCCTTTTCATTCGTTTACCTCCATTTAACTGATTATACATTCTATCGCATCAGTCATTTTCGTTACATGGGCAAAGGTATTTACGGGTTCTTTACGGACAAACAAGGTCGAGCCGCAAGCGGTTCTGATAAAAATCTTCCTGCTGCACTACGTCCAGAGAGTATTTTTCTCATAAACCTTGTTTGTCCTAAACCCTACACCATTATCGCCCCTGAAACGAAAACGACCGACCCGACAGAAAGACGCATAAAAAAAAAGTCGGATAACCGAGAGGCAGATAAGATAATTGAAACTCAACTCCCTCACCTCTTGAATCCGCATAAACTTAAAAAACAACAGCGATGAAAACAAGGTATAAAATAGCAGTATTGGCACTCGTTGCCGTAGCAGGTTCAACCATTTTGGGCGGTAGCTTTTGGTGGTGGTTAGTGGGAATAATGGCAGGCAAGTTCGTAATCCGTTTGATCTTTACCATAGCGTTGGCGATAGTCATTTACTGCCTTGTTTATGCTGCAATCATCGGTGGAATATTTTGGTTACTCATCTCTTAAAACAACAGAAACATGAAAAGATACAGCAAGACAGTTGCACAGCAATGCAGATATTACGAGGTGGAAAATATCTATGAATATATGGTAAGCGTATATATCAACGGCAATATTGAGCCTTTTAAGGAACTATACAAAGAACTATGCACAGAAGCACGCAAAGAGTTTATCTCCTATCTGTTTGACGAGGTAATACCTGCATGGCGGTTAGAGATAATCCAAGCAACAATTTAATAACCCATAAAAATCTATATATATGCAAGTATCAATATCTTTCAAGAACTCAATCCAATCCTATTTGGAGCAGAGAGCCGAATATGACGATTTATTTGCCCGTTCATACCGCAACCCACTAAAGAACATAGAAGATTGTATAACCTATATTTTGAATTATGTTCAGAAAAGCGGTTGCAACGGTTTTGATGATGATGAAATATTCGGGCAAGCCGTACACTACTACGATGAAACCGACATTGAAGTAGGAAAGCCGATAGACTGTAAAGTGGTAGTCAATCACCATGTAGAACTCACCGAAGAAGAAAAAGCGGAAGCACGTAAGGAAGCCATCAAGCGAGCCGAAAGCGAAGCATATAGCCGAATGACACAGCGCAAGCCTGCCCCTAAGAAAGAGAACAAGAACAGTAATAACGGACAAATGACACTTTTATTTTAAGATTATGAAACCGAAAACGAAGATACAGAAAGAGGTTTTTGCATTGAGCAAGCGATTACCAAAAATCACCGAGATACAGACAAAGTATGCTTTCCGTCATTGCTTTGAACACGTCGGGCGCAGGTCTGCCAAAGGCATTGTTACCTGCACCGAGTGCGGACACCAATGGAAGGGAAACGGAGCATTGACAGATACGCTTTGCGGTTGCACCTGCCCACATTGCGGAATGGAACTGAAAGTCCATACCACCCGAAAGCGAGTATTCAGAGAAAATGAATACTTCTCCATTATTACCACCTGCAAAGGCTATCAAGTGATACGGTTCTTTTTTGCAAAGTCTTATTACAAGGTCGGGCAACCTGCCGAATACACCATTTGCGAAGTGGCGCAACGCTGGATTGCCCCCAACGGTAAATTTGAAACCATCGCCCGATTGAGAGGTATAGCTTTCATTTACTATGACTTATGGCAGGAAGGCAGTTCAATGGAAATCCGCAGAAACCACAGGGTATATGATATAACCCCCGTCCGCACCTATCCGAGAATGAAAGTTATTCCCGAACTCAAGCGTAACGGCTTCAAAGGGGAGTTTTATAATCTCCAACCGTTTGAGCTATTCTGTGAACTGTTGAAGAACAACCAAGCGGAAACGCTGATAAAGACGGAGCAATACAGCCTTCTGAATTATTTCATATACCATTCGTTCAAGAATATTGCTTCTTATTGGAACTCAATCCGTATTGCAACCCGTAACGGCTACATGGTAGGTGATGCAGGTATATGGTGCGACTACATCGACCTGCTCCGTTATTTCGGCAAGGACACGAACAGCCCGAAATACATTTGTCCTGCCGATTTGAAAGCCGAGCATGACCGCCTTGTGCGAAAGAAAACAGAACGTATGGAGCGTGAACGGATTGAGAAGCAGAAACATAAAGCATTGGAAAATGAACAGCGTTTCCAAGAACTCAAAGGCAAATTCTTCGGTATCGCCTTTACGGACGGTACAATCCAAGTACGGGTATTGGAAAGCGTATTGGAATTTTTGGAAGAGGGAACAGCCATGCACCATTGCGTGTATTCCAACGAATACTACCTTAAGCCGAACTCCCTTATCTTATCGGCAACCATTGACGGTAAACGGGTAGAAACGATAGAAGTGTCGCTCAAAACACTGAAAGTCCTGCAAAGTCGTGGCGTTTGCAACAAGAATACCGAATACCACGACCGTATTATTGAACTTGTAAACAAGAACAAACGCCTTATCCGTAAACGGATGGCAGCATAACACATTTAAAGATAAGAATATGGAAACAGCATACGAAACGATAATAGCAACATTCGGTGAAAGCATCGAAGAACTGAACGGCATATTTGATACTCCCCAAACATGGGGAGCATCCACCCTCAAAGAGTGGGTAGAGTCCTATGAAACCACACGCCTCACGCAGGTTGGCGAGAATAGGGCGGTAATCACTTCCGAATACAATATGCCATTCGTTATTGAGTGGTTACAGCGACATACACCGATGACAATACAAAAGGAGGAATAAGCCATGTACACATTATTCATCGGTTTTCGGAAGATAGACGTATTCCCAAGTATTTGGGAAGCCAAGAAATTCGCATCAGAGAGTAATTTAACAGGTGTTTTCACACTTTTGGGTGAAACCTACCGCGACAGTTGGTATAAATTTTAATCAGTAAAAGACATGAAACCATTAAACAAAAACGAAGTATCTATCAGCCAAGCAAGGCAAAGGAAGTGCCATTATTATAAGAACATCGTAAAAAGGCATCTGAATGGAATAAAAGAGGACATCAAATCCTCAAAGAATGATATGGAGAGAAATTTTTATAAAGGTCGATATGTCGTACAATTAAGTGTCTATGCAAGAGCATTGAATGTACAGGAAAAATATTTGGAGAGGTTTGTTTAATCACAATTACGAATAGAATAATTAAAATATAGCTTATGAAATCATTGAACAACAACGGAGTATCCACCTGCGTGGCAGGACAAGAAAAGTATGTATATTTCAACCTGATGCCCCGATTACGCAGGAAAAGCAGGTATTGCCAATACGATTACCGCCATGAAGAAGACGGTGAGTTATTCTCAACAGTCGCCCCTACATTGGAAATATGCAGGCAGCGCAGGGATGAATGGCTAAAAAACAAGGAGGGCAAATAATGGTAGCAAAGACTATTTTAGAACAGCTTGGCGGCGGTAAGTTTATTGCCATGACGGGAAGCAGGGATTTTATAGATTTGGGAAACGGGTTAAGAATGAACCTTGCAAGGAACAAGACTTCCGCCAACCGGCTTGAAATCATTTTGGATAGAGAAACGGACACTTATACAATGAAGTTCTATCGTCAGACATTCAGCAAAAAGACATTTGAAGTTTCAAAAAAAGATATTGCGCTGCATGAAGGTGTCTATTGCGATATGCTGGAAGAAATGTTCACTTCGGTTACAGGACTGTACACAAGGCTATGACAGGACGGGCGGTGAAAACCGCCCGGCACTACTTTTGACAGTGAGCAGGCGGCTCAAAAGTAGCAAAAAGCCCTCGTTAAACCCTCTGAATTTTCAGAGGGTTGTTTTTTATGCCGTTATTTTTGGCTGGTGAAACGGCAAATTCATATCTTCGCACTGACAACGATTTGCAGGACAATAACATATAGAACTTCATGGGAGTAAAGAAAGCGATATTGGAGAAATGGATGGTAGCGCAGAAGAAGCACCGCCTTTCAGACAAACATGTACAAATGGCAAGGGAACTCGGTTTAAATCCCGATAAGTTGGGAAAGATTGACAACCACACGCAGGAAACATGGAAAGCACCGTTACGGCAGTTCATCGAAGATATTTACTACAAACGCTTCAAGCGGGAAACACCCGAAACGGTCAAGCCCCTAAAGCAAATCATGGCGGAACAGGAAAGGGGGATTGAAAAAAAATAGCCTTTCACGAAACAAAATCCGTAAAAGGCTGGATGATAAAAATATCAATTGAATTAATTGTTATTACCAATAGGAATCTCTACCTCAACAGGAATTGGTACAGCAATTAGGTTGTCTATCTTTATTTTAACAGCATTGTATATATCTATATCTACCACTTCTGCAGGGGTGTCAAGTGATACTAACAACGAATATCTTGTTCGGTTATTATATTTATTCAAATTAGTGCGAGTTTTCCACCATCCTCCAATCGGATAGATGGCAATTAAATTACAATCCATCAATTGTATTGCGGGTAATGTTATTTCATCAGAATGTACAGAACCTTTATCTCTATTATCACTACCAATTAACCATCTATTGGAATCACCACCCTTGCCACGTTCTTCATTCTCTTCTGCTTCTATCGCTTTATTTATTCTTAACTCAAAAGCTCTTCTGTCTTCGTCTGATTTATTTATATCAAAACGCAACCCGTGTGAGGCATAACGATATTTATCTTTCCAACCTATTTCACCCGGTGCAGGCTCAATAAAGTAAGAAAGAGTCACTTTTAAAGTAACATCTATTTCGCCCAATTCTTGAAGTACTTCTTTAGGCCAAGGTAGCTCAAACAAGTGCATTTCGTTTATTTTAACATTACTTTTGCCTCTTTCCTTGAGGTACGGGCGTATCTCTTCTTGGGCAATAAATGTAAATCCACTCTCGGTACTATGAAATGCTCTTCTTTCAGAGGGTACTCCATATCCGCAATTCCTTAACCTTTGAGCTAATTCAGTCTTATTTCGTGCTGGAAATTGTTTAGTCATTTCATCTGTCCACCTTGCGGAGTGAATCATTAAACCTCGAATGCTTTCTGCCCACAAATGTGGATATTTGGCCTGCAACTTTCCAGCAAAATCTGCGGCTAAAGCGGTAGCACAACTTGTTGCGTTAAATGTATCGAAATGACCGCTGGTTTGATATTTACTATTTACAGTTAGAATTGAAAGATCATCATGTGCTGCAAATGGAAAGTCCGCATCATTTGTCTTTTTTAAATTTCCACCTTCAAACATTATCTCCGGTTTAATTAAAGATTCTTTTTTCCACAAACCCGAAGTACGAGAAAAAGGACTAATTCCTCCAAATGGTGCAACGCGATCAAACCCATTCAGTTCAGCACTATTTGGTGCAACTAATTCTGTGTATGCGCCAACTGTTAATCCATTCCATGCTTGAGCTGGATTTAAGATTCGTTTAAGTCTATTGCTATTAGGATAAGCATCGATAATATCTCTATCTTCACCGTTTATATCTCTTATATTGCCAGATGAAATCAAAAATAAACTTCTTTTCTCAACTGAAATACTATCTATTGCACCAGACCATGAACTTGGTTTTCCATTCTCACATTCCTCGGCAGTAATAGCCATACAATAACAAGTTTGTTTATTGGGCTGAATGATATTGGTTTTAGAAACAGCTTGCTTCGTTAATTCTCCCCAGCTATCTTTATGATTCGGTGTTCTTCCTAAGATTTTAACAGAGACAATCTGTTTATCTACCTTAACTCGTTGGACCGTTTCTAAACAATTAGATAAATTACCATAAGCTACCACTCCACACATTTGTGTTCCATGACCTATTCTATCCGCATTATCATCATTAACCACGGAATCGCAATTCATATCTGGAATAATATTTTGGAGTAATGGGTGTCCATTATTTACGCCAGTGTCAATAACACTAACAACGGAATTTGAATTGCTATTAAAATCAGTTCTATTTATAAGGTCATCGATCCATTCTTGGGATTCGAAAGGACGTTGATTTGCAAAAAAACTTGAAAGAGAGCTTATACTTCTTATTTCTGTCAAATAATCAGTAGCTTTCATTAAATTTACTAATAAATCCCTATTTGCTTTAACCACAAATACAGATCTTTCTGGAAACTCAAGTATCGAATCAGTCTTATACTCAATCTCAAGTTGAGTCAAAATAGTTATAAAAGCAATGTGTTCAGCATTATTGTCTATGTTTTTCGTACGAATCCAAACCTCATACCAATCAGTTTGTTCGGTAGGAAATTTATCAACATCATCTGTCCAAAAAGCACTCAATAAAGCAATATTGATACTATCAATACTCCTGATAAGAGTATCATTTTTGGGTTTTCCTTTCTTTGTGTCTTTTTCTTCCTCTGCATAATCATTTAACTTTTTTAACATTTTGGATTCTTTGCCGTGAGGAATAAAAACAGTTGCAACTGTTTGCTTATCTCCATTCTCCAATGACACTTCCCGGATGTTAAGCAGTCTAATATCGGCTTTACTGTCTTCAAGACTACTCGTTACCAATTCGTAAGCTGGTGCCCCTTTAAATTCAATATATGTTCCATTTCTTGCAGGTAAAGAAACTGCATTCATTTGTTCTTTTACTAAGCTATTAGCCTCCCAAACAGCATCAAATTGAGATTGAAGTTTGCGAGCATGCTCTTCTCTATTACGTTCTGGAATTTTTCTTTCACCGCCGCCACCGCTACGTGGAGAGAAACTTGAAGAAGACCTTACTTGTTCAGGTAGTAATATATGATCGTATAGTGCCATAGTGTTAATCCAGTTTGTATGCAGACTTCCGTTCTTTAACTGTTTTTATTATTAATTCATTACTAATCTCTATGCCCCTTATTACTGATTCTTTAATTGCGTCTAAACAAGCTTGATTAATTTCCGCATGACTTAATGCCCCTAATTCAGAAACTATAAGCTTAGTATCCTTTTGAGATAATTTACCATTAAACCTACATTTCAGTAATTCAATTTTTTCTTTATCATTTGGTAATTGATAATGTATAACATCATCAAATCTTCTAAATAACGCTTGATCTAACAATTCAAGGTTGTTCGTTGCCGCAATAATCAAACTCTCAGATTCATCTCTTTCGATAAATTGAAGAAAAGAATTTAAAACTCGTCTCATTTCACCAACATCATTATCTTTTCCACGCTGCCCACCAATAGCATCAAATTCATCGAATAAATATACAGCCGGACATTCTTCTATGAAATCAAATATCTGCCTCAATTTAGCACTCGTTTCCCCCATATATTTGGTTACAATCTTATCCATTAATATCACATATATTGGAAGATGTAACTCGTTGGCGATAATTGATGCAGTCATTGTCTTTCCTGTTCCCGGTGCGCCTGAAAGCAAAATTTTTCTACGATTATTGAGGTTATGCCGGCTTAATTTTTCTTTATATATGAATTCGTCAATAACCCTCTTCACACGCTCCATTATACTTTCAGAAACGACCAAATCAGAAAGTTTAAAGACTGGTGAAATTTCAAGAAATAAACCTTGTAAATCAGGATTTACACTTATCAATTTGGGCTTACTCTTCTTTCCTGCATCAATAAGTTTTTTTATATCGCTGGCAAGTTTAGTATGCCCAAGTTTTGCTTCATGCGCAGCTATTTGTAAAGCAACAGTATTAAATCTCTCCGAATTCTCTTCTGAGTGACTTTTTATTAATGTAAGTATTTGATTTGCTGTTGCCATATTTATTGTTTGTTATTATTGGTTATTTTCTCAACGTCTTCTTTTGAATACAATAATTCATCGACTTCAACATTGAGAATTGACGCAATTTTATATAGTGTTTCAATACTTGGTTGACTTCTATTTTGTACATAAGAATTAACCATATTAAAACTTTTTCCTAATTGTTCTGCTAACCACTTTTGCTTGATACCTTTTCTGTCAAGCACAGACTTTATCTTGTTCATTGTTAAAAATATCACATATCGGATTACTGTGCAAATATACAAAATAGAATGATATATTTTATATCATATTGAAAATAAAAATAGAGTTACTTTGGTTTTTTCCTCAAAGCAACCCTATTGAAAGTGGATTTTAATTGTATTGATATGTATTACCTTCATTCTGAAACGAGAAACTCAAATCGAACCGCTGCCCGAAACTATCCCATACCGTCACGTCGATAGTTTGCTGGTCGGTACTTTCGGAGGTATAATACAACCGGAACGTTTCTTTTTTCAACGGGTAGAAATCATTGGGAGCAAACACAGTTCCGTCGTCCATCCGCAGGCTCCCACGTCCATCGGGTTGGAAGTAGGAAATGAAGAACTCCGTTTCACGGTAGTTTCCCGATTTGTGCAGTTGGAGGCGTATTTCAGCCGTTTCACCCTGCTTGATACGTTTCTGCACAGGCATGGTGGTCAGTGAGAAATCATAGGCTTGCTGTACTTCTATCTTGTCATCGCAGGAGGTAAATAACAATCCGGTCAATACCACCGCCAATATAGCTATAATCTTTATTTTCATGGTTGTAATCAGTTTATGATGAATTTTATTCCTGCCCCGAAGGTTAGGTGAAAATGTCCGATGGAACTGCCCCAAACCGCCCGTTCCCTTGCGTTGAGCAGTAACACCACCTTATCCGAAAGGTATGTTTCCAATTCCAATGTTACCGCCCCGCCATAGATGAATGAATCCTCATTGCGGAGTGTCGCCCCGTCCGGCAATAACTTATCTCCCCACCGGCTTGTTTCATATCCGGCAAGAGCCGAGCCGCCCAAAGAGAGAAAAAACGTCTTGGAAGCATCCGAGAGGACTTTCAGATAGTAGCCGCCCTCCGCCGTAAATTGCGCTTTGGGTATCTGCAAATCCTTATACTCATATTGCTTGTTCAGATACTCCGCACCGAATACCCAGCGGTTGCCGTTCTTCGTATAGGTGGATAACCCCACACCAAGATAGTAGTTTACAGGTTTCTGTACCCCGTCCACGAAACCGCCTCTGAGTTCCACACCACGCATACCCGGCAGGTAGCGTTGGGCGTTTGCCTGCCCCACAAGGGCAAGCAACGCTACAACTACAAATAGATACTTCTTCATCTTACTTCACTTTCAGTTCGTTAATCACCCTTGCACGCACGATGTCCTCGTTCTCAATTACAAAGGACTGATGGCGACCGCCGGATTTCTCGTGCAATTCCACAACCACCTGCTTGTCTTCGGGAATGGTGAACTTCTCCATCGTAAAGATGGTGCGCTCGTCTTTTTTACCCGCTACACGAGTGGCGTAGTTATAGGCACGAAGCGGGAAAATCACCTGCTCCTGAATGGCAGTGCGTTTTGCCACTTTCTTATCCACGATTTTGAACGTGATAAAATCCACATCGAACGGCACGTTGGACGAGTTCTTGATCTGCGTGTGAAAATATAGCAGCCCGTTGTGCGTGTACATCCCACGCAGCAGGTATTGGATGCCGAAAGATTTCGCCCCGATATGTTTGATTTCACGCTTGTTGTTCTTGTGGATGGACTTCATAATCAGATGCACCAACTTCGGGGATTCACTGCCCAGCTCCTGCAAATAGATGTCGAGGGCATTGTTCGGACGGTTCACCGTACTGCCGTCATGAATAAAATCCTTCATCTCAATGTTCAGGAGCAACGGTTCATCGGCGTATTTCACATTAAATGTGTAGAACGAGCCGCTTTCGGTAATCACTGAGAAATTGGTTTCCGTACGGAAATTCTTTACCGTCGCTTTCACACGGATCACGTTCTCCGCACCGTCGGCTTTCCCGGCTATCAGGTTGGGCGAACCCAAATCCACATAACGGACTGCGGACGGAAAGATGACGTGTACCGTCTTGTCATACGTCACCTCCATGCCGTAAGGCGGTATCATGCGGTCAAAAGTCAGCTTCTTGGTCAGCCCGTTATAATCGTCCCCCGACATTTCCTGCGGATAAGTGTCCGCTTGGAAAGTAACAACTTCTTTTTCCGGTTGTTCTACATTCTGTGCGTTCGCACCCATAACGCCCAGCGTCAGGGCGATAGCTAAAAATACTTTTTTCATTTTACTTTGGACTTTAGTGGTGGGCAACATTGCCCGGTTATTAAATTGGTTTATTGTTTCTTTTGGTAAAGCATCAGATTATATCCCGCCTTAAGATGCACCTTTACCGTGCGCATCTTCTTGGCGATATATTGCGAGGTTCCCTGTATCGCCCCCTTTCCTAAATCGGTCAGCAGTTGGTCGCCCGCACTCTGTTGGTTCAGGTTGATGGTCGTCCCCAGATTACCGCCCAGATTGGCGGCTATCTCACGGATTGCGTCTATCTCCATCGAACCCGGAATGAAAATCCCTTCCTGCCCGTCGCCATCGACTACCGTCAGTTCCACCGGAATAATCATCCCCCTGTATTCCAGCGAGGTGATGGAGATGCCGAGCCTTTCGCCCTGTATCTTTCCCACTCCCGTAACGAGCGCATTTTGCGGGATGACCGTTTCTCCGGTACGCATCGGCTCCAATAACCGCAACCTTACCGCCTGCCCGTCCGTGATGGTCTGATTATCATGGATGCACGCACGTATGGTATTCTTTTCTGTTTGTGCAGCCGTGCCGACTGCCGTATGGAACTCCATGTTCCTCTCTTTGGAATATTCGGCGACAAATGCCGAATCGCTCATCGGTTGCGATAATCCCGATACCACCCGTTCATGCACCTGCCCGACGGTATTCATCTGCGCCTTGCCGTTCTTATATGTTTCGACCGGCTTCGTTTCAAGAGAAACGGTTGAAGAAGTAACCGGTTGTACCTGATTCTGCGGCATATACTTTGCCGCCAACTGATAGGACTTTTCCAGCAACGCCAACTGTTCGTCCGCCGTTTCCTTCTCCGTCTGCCGATTGTACGCCATTTCCCGAAGCTCTTCCAATTCCTTGCGCATCTCTTCCTTTTCGGGATCTTCCTTCGGAGTTTCGTAGAAATTGCCGAGCGTCCGGTTCATGTCCCGGTAGGCATTGGCAGAAGCATAAATAGTTTCTTTCGGTCGGGAACTTCCACCGCCAGCGTAGCCACTTTTCGGCTTAACCTCCGGTTCATCGAATGTCGGCATTTCTTCCTCCTGCTCTTCCCCTGAACCGAACATCGACGCCAAATCCTGCATCTGTTCCCGACGCTCATTCTGCTTGCGGTTGAATAAATCCTGCTCGTAAGCCGCCTGTTTATCACCCACCAGTGCATTGTCAGCCGGTGCGGGAACATCGGTATTGAAACCGGATTGTTCCTGCTCCTGTTCCTTGCCGGACGGTGCGAATATCAGCCACATCACTATGGCGAAGATGATGAACATAAGCGGATAGACAATCAGCTTCTTCTGTTTCTGCCGCTGTTCCTCGGTCAGTTCCTTTTTGGGCTTGTCCGGCTCTTTGGGTGGCTTCACCTCACTCTTGTTCTCCTGATTCTGTTGCCTTGCGGCTTCATCCTCTTTGCGAGGCATAGAATAAGCGGGCTTATCCTCTGCTCTCGCTTCATTCGCCTGTTCCATTGTCATAATCGTTTAATAGGTTGATACTGTCTTTCCTTTGCAGTTCGAGCAGTTTGATATGCTCTATTTCGATACGCTGCCCCTCGTTCTTTCCCATGTTGTAAATCCCCGAAACGAAGATGTACACGGAAGCGATACTGAAAAAGAGGAACATCGTCAGCAGCACTGCCAGCCGCTTTCCGGGTGTTATCCGCCCGCACAGGCGGCGGAGCTTTTCGTCCGCCCAATCCTGTATTTTTGTTATACACCCGCCTGTCATCGTTTCTGTACCTTGATGTCCCTGTTCTCGATAATCTCGAAGGCTTCGATGGTAAAGCCGTGCGGGTTATTGTCCGAGCGGACGGAGTTCAGCAGGTTGCACCTTGTGACAAGGCTGCGCTCGGTCACGTTGCTTTCACGGATAATCATTTGCCGGGCATAAGTGCTTACCTTGTAAGGATAGGTGTCGAAATTGCACGTCACGCTGTCCACCTGCAACACCTGATTCACGTTTCCCGAAATGATGCGGTTGTAATACCCCTTTTCGGCAAAGTCGGTGTAATAATTGAATGCACTCCTGTCCGCCAGCTGCAAGGCTCGTTTGATATTCCCCTCAATCGCGCTCTTGTCGGGCGAGAGGGTGAAGAACAGCTCATGAAAACGCTTCACGTGTTCCCTTGCCTCCACAGGACGGTTCTGCGACAAATCCTGCGAGAGGGCGAGCATCAATGATTTACCGCCGTCCAGCACGTAAATCTTCTGTCGCTGCGCTTCGGCAAAGGAGTAGGCACTCCATACGGAGTAACCCGTGATTGCCAGGCAGACCACCAGAAAGACGATGCCGAACAGCCGTATCTGCCTGAAACTGCTCTCGATGTTTTTTAATGACTTAAATTCCATTGTTTTACTTTTTTATTGATTGTTTATTTTCTCCTGAACAGCCGTCCGGCGGCTCCCGCCACTTTCCTTGCCCCGTTCACAGCACCCCGTCCCATGCTTCCGGCAGCATTACCGGCAGCGTGTCCGGCACGTCCGGCGAGATTACCCGCCACCGCTCCGGCAGCGGCTCCCGTCATGGCACCCGCACGTCCGGCAATCTGGTTGATCGGACGGGCTGCACTGCCCATTCCTCCTGCCTGTATAATCCAGCCCGCCACCGTAGGAATCGTGAAGTAACCGAGTATCCCAATCACCATAAATACAATGTAAACGCCATTGGACGAGTCGATTGAAAAATCGGGATTGTTCTGCAACTCCTTGATGTCGTTTTCAAGCATCAACACCTGTATCTTCGCCAGTACGCTGCTGAACAAGTCCGATACGGGCAGCCACAGGTATATCTGTATGTAGCGGCACATCCATTGTGAAAGCGTACTTTGAAACCCATCCCAGACCGATATGGCAAAAGCTATCGGGCCGAGTATGGATAGCACTATCAGGAAGAACGTCCTGAGCGTGTCGATAAGCAGGGCAGCGGCAGCAAACAATAGCTCCAATACCTCCCGCATAAAATCCCGCACATCCTTTCTGAAATTGTACATGCTTCTTTCGACGTACATGCCGCCCATCGTGGCGATGTCCTTTGCACTCCATCCGAGTTCGTCAATCTGCTTGTCGAACTCTTCGTTGCTGACCAGATAGGCAGTTTCGGGATTGCGCATCATGGATTCATATTCCAGCTTGTCCTTCATCTCCCGGTACTTGTTCATATCCATTGTCTGTGTTTCCAGCATCCCGTGCGTTCCCTGTACAATGGGACTCAATATGCTGTTAATCGTGCCGAGCACAATCGTGGGGAAGAACAGGATGCAGATACCGATGGCGAACGGTCGGAGCATCGGGTACACGTCGATGGGTTCGGCTCTTGCGAGGGACTGCCATACACGGGAGGCAACGTAAATCAACGCTCCCAATCCGGCTATCCCTTTTGCCACCCCTGCCATGTTGGAGCAGAGGGGCATCATTTCCACATAGAGATTCTTCAATATCTCATGCAGGTTACTGAAATCGGCGGCTAACAACAGCATGGCTTACCAATATCTGTCGTTAGTGTCCCCGTACAGAGCCAGCACCCGGTTGGTGTCCCCCTTTTTCTTGGAGCGCAGGTAGCTCACCGCAATGTTCTTGTTGGTATAATACCCGACCAGATTGCGGTATTGCCTTACCGAGTTGTAGCACCTGTCCACCACGTCCATGCGCTCCTTGTCGCTGAGTGAAAGCGTGGTGATGTTCACCACCCCTTTCATTTCCTGAAGCACGTCGTTGCTCTCTTCCAGCAGTTTGGTGTACCCGAAAGCTATCGCTCCGAGTTCCTCCACCGTATAATTCTCATCGCGCATCATCTTCTGAAAACTTACGACGTATGTGTCGGAAATTTCACCGATCATCAGGATGGTTTTCTGTACCTTGCGTGCATCTTTAACAAGATTATTTACAGATTTCAAAGCGTCGTAGTACTTTTTACCCTGCTCGTAAATCTTGACTGTTTCCTGAAAATTCTTTATCATGTTGGAAGCCGTCGAAGAGGTCTGTATAATCTGTTTGGTCGTGTTCACGATACCCTGCGCCAGATTGGTAGGATCTGTCACCACCCATTGTGCGCTTGCCCTGCCTGCAAGGAGCAGGCACAGGCTGAAAAGCATGATTATTTTCGTTCTCATTACGTTACTTTATTAAATGGTTGTTACTATGGTCTTTCGCCTGCCCTTGTGTAGTCACCGTTCGGTGAAAAGGTCAGCACGTCGGTTTCCTCGTTGTAGGCGATGTCAATCCGGTAGCCTGTATTGATAAAGAGATTTCCACTTTCCTCCACAATCAGAAAGGTTTCCGGTTTCAGCCTGCGGCTGATGCCCGACTTCTTGAAAACGGTTATCTTGTACTGTTCACCTTCCTTGAATACCAGCACGTCGGGCTTTCTGCCCACGCTTACCCAATTACCGCACAGCTTGTCCAAATTAGTTTCTTTTGCTTCCCCGCAGGCGGTCAGCAGCAGGGAAGACAAGGCAAGGGCATAGCCCGCCAGCTCGATAAGCCGGCTTTTTGAAATAAATGTCATGTCAATTGATTTTTAAGTTTTACTTCTTTTTTTATCGGCAAGTTGCTTGATTGCAGACTCGATACTGCCCAATTTGTCAGCAAGGGCGAGCACCTCCATTTTCTCGGTTTCCTCTGTCGTGAATGTCAGATACTCTTCCGCCGAAACTTCCGTCGCATAGACGGCGGATTGCGTTCCGCCCAATCCGATCCACACCTCTTTATAGAGCCTCGCCGGATTGTTTGCCATGTTGATGGAGAGTATCTGCCCCCGTTCCTTGTCCGTCAGCCCCAACAAGTCCTGAATGGCATCGAACTTGTTCATGTACTTGCGCTGGTCGAGCAGTATCTTACAGTCGGAGTTGTTGATAATCGCCTCTTTCACGACGGGAGAACTGATAATGTCGTCCACTTCCTGCGTCACGACGATGGCTTCGCCAAAGTATTTACGGACGGTTTTGTAGAGATATTTCAGATACTCGCTCATGCTTGCCGAAGAAAGAGCCTTCCAAGCCTCCTCCACGATAAGTTGTTTGCGGATACCCTTTAACCGCCTCATTTTGTTGATAAAAGCCTCCATGATAATGATGGTGACAACCGGAAAAAGTTCACGATTTTCCTTAATCGCGTCAATCTCGAATACGATAAACCGTTTGCCGAGCAGGTCGATGTTCTCACGGGAGTTCAGCAGGAAGTCGTACCGTCCGCCACTGTAATATTGCCGGAGCGTAGTCAGGAAATTGTCGATATTAAAGTCATCCTTACTTACCTTAATCGCCCTGCTTTCCAATTCGTGGCGGTAGCCGTCCCGCATAAACTCGTAGAACGTGTTGAAGTTGGGCGTGATGCTGCGGTCAGCCTTGATACGGTCGATGTACGCCGTTACCGCACTTCCCAATTCACCCGATTCCGTTTTGGTAATCTTGTCGTCCTCGCTTTTCCAGAGTGTCAGGAGCAGCGTCTTGATACTGTCCTTCTTCTCCACGTCATAGACGAAATCATCCGTGTAGAACGGGTTGAAGCTGATGGGCTTCTCTTCGGTGTACGTGAAATAAATCCCGTCGTCCCCTTTGGTCTTCTTGTTTATCATCTCGCAAAGCCCCTGATAGGAGTTACCCGTATCTACCAAAACCACATGCGTGCCCTGCTCGTAGTATTGGCGGACAAGGTGGTTCATGAAAAAGGATTTTCCCGAACCGCTCGGCCCCAATACGAATTTGTTTCTGTTCGTGATGATACCCTTCTTCATCGGCAAGTCGGAAATATCCAGATGCAGCGGCTTTCCCGTCAGCCTGTCCACCATCTTGATGCCGAAAGGCGACGGCGAGTTCCGGTAGTTCGTTTCTTGGGAGAAGAAACAGACCGCCTGCTCGATGAACGTGTAGAAACTTTCCTCTGCCGGAAAATCGGCGGCATTGCCGGGAATGGCAGCCCAGAAAAGCGTCGGCGTATCGACGGTGTTGTGGCGTGGCTTGCACTCCATTTGTGCCAACTGACTTCCTACCTCGTTCCTAATCCGTTTCAGTTCCTCACGGTCATCGCTCCACGCCATCACGTTACAATGGCAGCGTACCGAAGTCAGCCCGAAAGAGTGCGCCTCGTTCAGGTACTCGTCGATCCACTCCTTGTTGATTTGGTTGGAACGGCTGTACCTCGAAAGCGAGTGCATATTCTTCGCCATCTTCTCGAATTTCTGCAAATTGGCGGCACTGTCGTCGATAAACACATATTGGTTATAAATATGGTTGCACGGCAGCAGCAGCCCGATGGGAGCCGCAAAGGACAAACGGCAGTCGCTCCGGTCGGTCGATAATTTCTCGTACCGGCTGTCGGTTGCCACTTCCCCCGGCAGGTCTTCCACATCCGAAAGGGTGTGCAGGCACAGGTAGTTGTCCCCGATTTTCATTTCGTCCGCTTTCAGGGTAATGTCTTCCAGCGTGGTCGTGTCGGTCTGAGACAATGAAAAGTATTTCTCAATAATACCCGCTTCGGTATCCGTTCCGGTAATTTCCTCATCGGTGAGCTGCCGTAAACCGAGATAGCCGCTTTCGTTCAGGATGCTGGCGAACTGCCCGACGGATTCCAGAAATTTCGTTACTGCCTCCTTGTCCTTTATCTCCTTCGGAACGATGAAGCCCCGGCAAAGCGTGCTGAAATTGCTTTGGGTGCGGCTGCGCTCCTTTGTCGTTTTCGTCAGGAACAGGTAGCAGTAATGGTTCAGATATGGGCGTTCATTGAAATGACGCTCGAATGAACGGCTGAGAAAACTCATATCTTCCCTGTCCGTGTCCGGCTTGTAGGTTTCACGGATGAAGATGTCCTGCTTGTGGACGATGCAGTAATCCGGCAGCCCCTTCATCGCCTTTACCCATGTGGCGTGTATCGCCTCGTATTCCGCCGAAGTGACGGTATAGAGTTCGGGCAGTTCCACCCGGAAGCCCACCGTGATGTCGGCATCCTTGCTGACGATGCAGCCATGTTCCACTGAAAGCAATGGAAACTTGCTTTCCAATGTACTCGCTTTTAATGTATTTCTCATTTCTTCCTCCTTTTCTTGAATAGTTTGGGGATTTTACGGCGGTTGATGATGTATTTGGGATGGCTGCTGCGGGCTTGCACTTTCATCAAGCCGTGTTCGCCGTATTTGGCGTTCAGGGCGAAGGTCTGCCACACCAGAACCGATGCGGCGACCAGCCCGAACCCAATGCAGAACCATTGGTTAATGCCAACCAGATACATGATTATAAAGAGGATAAAGACGGCAAGCAGACCTCCTATAAATATAAATAGGTACTGCGCCTTTAACCCTTTGAACTCAACCGACTTTCCAATCCCCCTGTTGATTGGAAACTCTGACATATCCTTGATTATAAGAAGAATGAACGCAATATAGTGGCGGCTACAATCAGGAAGATACACGCACCAAACCACGAAGCGGCGGTTTTGGAGGTATCGGGATCGCCCGAAGAGAACTTCCCATAGACTTTCACGCCGCCAATCAAGCCGACGACGGCTCCAATCGCATAAATCAGCTTTGTCGCCGGGTCAAAATATGACGTCACCATGTTGGTAGCCTCTGTGATACCCGCCATGCCGTTACCTTGTGCCATTGCGGAGGATGCAGCCATCAAGCAGGCTGCCGAGAAAAGAATCTGTTTCTTTGTCATAAATACTTTTTTGAATTTGTGCTGCCGGGCAGAGTTGGATAGGCCCTGCTTCCGGGCAGCGGTTGATACTGTTTTTACTTTTGGGATTTTAGTGGCGGCACTCCGCTTATCCGTACTCTTTCTGTTTCATTGTCCGTTACTTTTTTAATCGTTACACAAAATCCCGAATATCGAACCCGCTGATGTCCGCAGGCACTTCGGAAATATTTTGGGGACGGACTACATTCCCGACCGCCTTTCCCTCCCCAGAGATAGTCTTACCGGAAATTTCATCCATTAACCCCGTTATCTTTTTCGCCCGTTCAGGGTTACTTCCAATCATCTTGTTGAAAAGTTCGTTGCCTTCCATATCCGAAAATATCTGTCCGGCACGCCTGCGCTCTTCCGCAGTGGCTTTCGGGTTGTCGGCTATGTTCACCGCTTCGCCGATTTCCTCGAAGCTGGCTCCGGTGGCTAACCTTTTGGCGGGTATCCGCCCTTCTTCGTCACTCTCCGCGTATTCCACCGGAATATCATCCATGCGGATGTCGGAAAACGCTTCGTCCAGCTTATCGTCGGGTATCCGTGCCGCAGGTTCTTCGTCCTTTCCGTCGGCAAATGTAACGGCAATATCCGTAACATCCTCATCTTCAATCTCTGTGGCGGCTTGTGGCTCCGGGATGGTAGCTTGTGGCACTTTCGGCTGTATTTTGAACCGGCTCTTGCCGACAATATCATCCGCTGTTTCCGGTGGTTTTATGGGTGGTTTTTCCTCTGCCACGGCATTGCTTTTCTGCCGTCTTCCAAACAGGATATAATGTACCAGCCATGCGTTATAAAGCAGGAGCAGGCATATCAACAGGGTTTCCATAGGCTTATAATACAGTTTCCTTTACTCATATTCCTATTCTTAAATATTAGACAACGGGTTGCAATACTCGTTATGCAATTCTCCAATCTCCGCACGATGGCGTTCCAAATGGTCTGCAATCACATTATCCAGATAGCTGAACAGGGAAACCTTTCCGTGACCGATAGTTTGTACAATAGCCTGCATTTTCTAATGATGCTCCTGACGGATATAAATCGTTTTACCTAATCTTGCAGAAATCTCTGCTTCTTTGAAAAAACGCTTGGCGTAACTTTTCTTTTTATCTTGCAATGTCAAATTCTTCTTTTTCATGTCAATATACTTCTTCATAATGTTTCTTATATAGTTTCTTTATCACTTCCTCGTATTCCTCGAAATGCTGTGTCAGCACATGGTCTATGTAACCGAACAGGGATAGTTTGTCTTTCCCGATAACCCGGATGATCCGCAATATCCGGTCGTGGTATTCCTTTCGTACATACACGAGTTTTCCCGAACGGGCTGCCATTTCCACCTCACGGATAAACAACTCCAAATATTCCTCTTCGCTTTCGTTTTTCTTGCTGCGGGATGCTTCCTTTATTTTTGGTGGTGGATCAGGTACTACCTTTTTAATTTCTTCCGGCTTTTCCTCTTGTTGCAATACTTCAGGAACAGGCGGTTTGGGTATAGGGGCAGGTGGAATATCCGGACGGACGGAGTTGATAATCGAACCGGCATCCACATCTACATGGAGTTTCTTTGCCATAGACTACTGCTTTATGATGGTTAATATCTCTTCTGACAACGCATCCAGATTGCTGCCTTTTATCAAAGTCTTTTCCGGAGGGAAAAGAGTGGAACGGAAAACGGCTTTATTGCCTTCTTCCATCGCCTCCCTGCGGAAGCGTTTACTGTCGGGAAGTATTGTTTTGAGAATGGGCACGCCCATCTCTGCCGCCACTTTCTCATAAATGCGGTAGAGGTCTGTCTTTTCCCGTCCGTCCACCATGTTCCACAGAAGATATAATCCTTTGATGTTCGCTTTGCCACTGCTTATCAGGTGGTCGTTCACCATTGAGGCAAATTGCAGTGAACTTTCCATCACTACACGGTCGGCGGCAATCGGACAAAAGATATAGTCCATTGTGGCTATCGTATTGACGATGCCCGTACCGTACATTGTTCCCGGCAAATCGAAAAAGATGATGTCGAGCGGCATCCCTGAATTGATAAGCCTTTCGGCTGCGCTCGCCGCATCTTCAGGACGGCTCTCCAATACCGGATAGGCTTTTTTCTGCAACCGTTTGAACTGCTCGTAAGCGGCTACCTTGAAACGTTCGTTCTGCTCGATGTTTCTCATGTCCCGTTCACGCATATCCTTGATGCTGAACTGTGGAAAATCGCAATCCACCACTGCCACATTCAGACCTTTGACGTAATGCAGGTAGCTTGCTGTCAATACGGTCAATGTCGTTTTCCCTGCGCCACCCTTTTGGGTGGAAAATGCTACTAATAAAGGCTCATTCATTTTTCTAATTTTTAATTGGTTATACAATCTGTCTGTTAATCTGTTATTTTACTAATTGCTTCATTGATTGGCGGACTTGTCATAAAGTCGATAAACTTGTTTATCAGTTGGCGGCTTTGTCTGCCGGCTTGTTTGTTTACCGGTTCACCAACCAATCATCCCACCTGTTTATACTCCGGTTCATTTATCATCTTACCAATTGGTTAGTTCACTTGTTTGTCATTCAACCGGGCGGACAACTATTCATTTTATAGACTTGCCGCTTTACAAATTGCCTTGTTGATTGTCCGCATAATTGGCGGATAAACAAGCAAGTCTTTCAACTCATAAACCGACTCATGTATCAGTCTGTAAACAGGCTCATCAATCAATTCTCCTGCAAATAAACGACGAATATTCTTCACTTGTATCGTTTTGCAAGGCGGTGGCAGCTTGTGGCTTCCGTATGGAACCTTGTGGCACTTTCAGCATTGAAAATCAGGCGGATAAAGGCTGTACTTTTGCGCCCAAGCGACAAGGCTTACTGTTCACGACCGAATGGCAACCGTGATAGGCTGACTGCAATCCGTCCCCCGACGGATTTTTCTATTCACTAGAATAGAGCAAGGTGTCTTTTGAGTAACTCAAAAGGCAGCGGGTAACCCGCCACACCTTGCCCTTGCAGGGAGCCGGGCTGTCCTCCGAAGTCGGACTGCCCCAAACTGCCGTAGGCGTTGAAGAGTGGCTTTTGTCGTGATACCACTAAAATCCACGTTAGATGAAAGAAAAGACAAAGAGAACGGGACGCATCCCGAAGTTGAACCCCAAGACGCACTGCGTGATGGTACGTTTTGATGACGAGGAACATGCCCGTTTCCTCACCATGTACGAGCAGTCGGGCGAGTACGCGAAAGCGGTTTTTATCAAAGCTCGTGTGTTCGGGGAGGTATTCAAGGTCATTAAAGTAGATAATTCCTTTCCCGAATACTACGCCAGACTCTCCGACCTGAACGCCCAATTCCGCAGGATCGGAGTGAATTACAACCAAGTTGTAAGGGAACTCAAGAGCCGTTTTTCCGAGAAAAAAGCGATGGCATTGCTCTACAAGTTGGAAGAAACCACCCGCCAGCTTGTAGCGGTGAGCCGTGAAATTATAGCATTGACACAGAAATTCGAGCAGGAATGGTTGCGAACATCAATGTAGGAAACTCCCTGTACGGTGCGTTGGCATACAACGGGCAGAAGGTGAACGAGGGCGAAGGCAAGCTGCTTGCCTCCAACAAAATCCTTGATAACGGTACGGGAACGGTGGACATTGCCCGTGCCACAGCAGATTTTGAAAGGTATCTTCCTGCCCGTATGCGTACCGAGAAACCTGTTATCCACATCTCTCTGAATCCGCATCCGGAAGATAAACTGACCGATACGGAACTTACCGACATCGCACGGGAATACATGGATAAAATCGGTTACGGCAACCAGCCCTATATCGTATTTAAGCACGAGGACATCGACCGCCACCACCTGCACATCGTTTCCATTCGTGTAGGTGAGGACGGCAAGCGGCTCAACAACGACTACATCCACCGCCGGAGCAAACGGGCGACTAATGCGCTGGAAAAGAAGTACGGGCTGCACCCGTCGGGAAACAGCAGACAGCGGTTAGAACAAGGGGCACTCCGCAAAGTGAACGTATCCGAGGGGAATGTGAAACGCCAAGTCGGAAACGTCCTCAAATCCCTCTCGGAAACCTACCGTTTCCAATCGCTCGGTGAATACCGTGCTTTGCTATCCCTCTACAATATCACCGTAGAGGAAGCACGGGGCGAGGTACACGGCAGGGAATACAGGGGATTTGTCTATTCGGCGACCGATGATGCGGGAAACAAGATCGGCAGTCCGCTGAAAGCCTCCCGCTTCGGAAAGTATGCCGGATATGAAGCCTTTGATAACCGGTGCGCCGCCTCCCGAACCGAAATAAAGGAAAAGGAGCTTGCAGGGCGGACAAAGACTACCATTCTCGCCACACTCCGACAAGCATCCGGCAAGAATGAACTTGTCGGGATATTGAAGTCCAAAGGGATAGATACCATATTTCGGGAAACCGATACGGGCAGGATTTACGGTGCGACCTTTATCGACCATAACACTGGTTGCGTGCTCAACGGCTCACGCATGGGCAAGGGACTCTCCGCAAATGCTTTACAGGAATGGGTGGTTGCAGCAAGCAGCCCTATACCGACGGGAATAGGTACTACCGACCCGTCACAACATACCGGAGAGCGTGAACCGTTTGTGCCGTTCACGAAACAAGTCCATGAACCCGGCGAGGATTCTGTAACCGGAGGTATGTTCGACCTGTCCATCGTACCCGGTACTGATCCGGAGGAAGAAGCGTTCCGCCGGAAGATGCAGCGGAAGAAGAAAAAGAGAAAAGGCAGGGGTATTTAATTGTAGAATTTTAAACTAAAATCAGTATGTCACAACAAGAAGACGATTTGAGGGCATTGGCGAAAATCATGGATTTTCTGCGTGCCGTGAGTATATTATTTGTGGTAATCAATATCTATTGGTATTGTTACGAGGCTATCCGCTTATGGGGAGTAAATATTGGGGTAGTTGATAAAATCCTGATGAACTTCCACCGCACGGCGGGGTTGTTCGGCTCTATCATTTACACCAAGCTGTTCACCGTCCTGTTGCTCGGACTGTCCTGTTTGGGTACGTCGGGCGTGAAGGAGGAAAAAATCACATGGACGAAAATCCGGACGTTCATGGGCGTGGGTTTCGTGTTTTTCTTTCTGAACTGGTGGATATTGTCGCTGCCATTGGGCATAGAGGCGAATACCGCCATCTATATTTTCACGATGGTGGTCGGCTATATCTGCCTCCTGATGTCGGGGCTGTACATAAGCCGCCTGTTGAAGAACAACCTCATGGACGACGTGTTCAACACGGAAAACGAATCCTTCCAGCAGGAAACAAGGCTCATTGAGAACGAGTATTCCGTGAATTTGCCGACACGCTTCTATTACAAGAAGAAATGGAACGACGGCTGGATTAACGTTGTAAACGTTTTTCGTGCGTCCATCGTGTTAGGAACTCCGGGCAGCGGGAAGTCATACGCCGTGGTAAACAACTATATCAAACAGCAGATTGAAAAGGGATTCAGTCAATATATTTACGACTTCAAGTTTCCCGACCTCTCGATGATTGCCTACAACCATCTGATTAACAATCAGGACGGCTATACGGTAAAGCCAAAATTCTATGTCATCAACTTTGACGATCCCCGCCGTTCGCACCGCTGCAATCCCATTCATCCGGATTTCATGGAGGATATTACGGACGCTTACGAATCGGCGTACACCATCATGCTTAACCTCAATAAATCATGGGTGCAGAAGCAGGGCGACTTCTTTGTGGAATCACCGATTATCCTGTTCGCCGCCATCATCTGGTACTTGCGGATTTATCAGGGCGGTAAATACTGCACGTTCCCCCATGCCATTGAATTGTTGAATCGTCGGTATGAAGATATTTTCCCGGTTCTGACCTCATACCCGGAACTCGAAAACTATCTCAGCCCTTTCATGGATGCATGGCTCGGCGGAGCGGCTGAACAGTTGCAGGGGCAGATTGCATCCGCCAAAATCCCGCTTTCCAGAATGATTTCTCCGCAACTCTATTGGGTGATGTCGGATAGTGAGTTTACATTGGATATTAACAATCCGCAGGAGCCGAAAATCCTCTGTGTCGGCAACAATCCCGACCGGCAAAATATCTACGGTGCGGCACTCGGACTGTACAATTCCCGTATCGTGAAGCTCATTAACAAGAAAGGGATGCTTAAGTCTTCCGTGATTATCGACGAGCTGCCCACCATCTATTTCAAAGGATTGGATAACCTGATTGCAACCGCCCGTTCAAACAAGGTGGCGGTCTGCCTGGGCTTTCAGGACTTCTCGCAGTTGGTGCGCGATTATGGGGACAAGGAGGCGAAGGTCGTGATGAATACCGTAGGTAATATCTTCAGCGGGCAGGTAGTGGGTGAAACTGCCAAGACGTTAAGTGAACGCTTTGGCAAGGTGTTGCAGAAACGGCAGAGTATCACCATCAACCGCAACGACAAATCCACCTCCATCAATACGCAGATGGATTCACTTATCCCGCCGAGCAAGATTTCGGGACTTACGCAGGGTATGTTCGTCGGTTCGGTATCGGATAACTTCACCGAACGTATCGAACAAAAAATCTTCCATGCCGAGATTGTGGTGGATGCCGACAAGGTGAAGAGGGAGGAAGCCGCTTACAAGAAAATTCCCATCATCACCGACTTCACCGATGAAAATGGAAACGACCGGATGAAAGAGCAGATACAGGAGAATTACAACCGCATCAAAGCGGAAGTGAAGCAAATCGTTTCGGATGAATTGCAGCGCATAGCCGACGATCCGGAACTCTCGCACCTGTTGCAGCAAAAAGGATAATTCCATTCCCTATATATAATAATGTATAGAAACAACGACGGTAGTAACTTCAAAAATTACTGCCGTCGTTTTCTATTCTTCGTCTTCCGCATCCCATTCTGCAATTTCAATTTGCACCTCTTCAACCAGCTCATTCCAAAGGACGGTAAAGGATTCATCTATTTTAAAACGAACAAAAAACATGTCTATCGTATCTTTATTCAAGCGGTCTATGATCTTTTGCCGTTGTTTATTCTCCGGTTCATGACCTTTACGGCAGATATAATCAAACAGAATTTCGCGGAGCCAAATACGTATTTCGTATTGTGTATCTTCATCAAAATCAGCGTATGTCTGTTCTTCGTATTCTTCTTCATTTTCATCAGGCGACGGCTTTGCCCGAAGGTCGTCCAATATACTTTGGGCAAACTGCCCTGACTCCTTATCGGCATATTTTTTAGAATACTTTTCCAGCAATTCCCAGTCCTGACGGGAAAGGGGGTATTTGCCCAATACCCTTTCCACGTCCCGAATCCGCCTCATATCTGTTTGGATTTCGGTGGGCAGGGATTGGCACTCTTTACAGATATGCACGGCATGACCTTTGCCGCTGAACCGTTCATTGGCTTTTCTTTCTCCGCATATCTTACAATAGTGTCCGGGACTCTTTTTTTTCTTCTTTACCACGGGCTGAATGACTATCTTTTTGCAAAAATATTGAAAATCGCATAGAACCGGAAATAGCAATCATTCATTGCAATCGGAACGATTATTTTTTCTTGCTGTGCCGTCTGTAGCACTTGTCTCCGGCAGCATTAAGTATAAAATTCTCCGTAATTTCCTGTTTGGCATTGTTAAGCATCGGATTGACAATAGAGAATTTGCAAGTAATCTCTTTCGCCAGCACAGTTGTTTCCTCTGCATTTTTATACGCAGCGGGCAATTCCACCGAGGTTTTCGCAAGCGAATCCACAAGTGCCTGATTCTTGTCTATCAATTTCCGATAGAACTCTTTCATCGAATTGAATCGCTCCTTTTCCATGCTTTTCTTGTTGCGAGCGATATTTTCGTTGAGCGTGGCAAGGCGTTTTGACTTTTCAGAGTCAAACTTCTCCGTCAGAAAGGCAACACTATCCTTGACTGTGATGTCCGTCGGATCGCCCATCTCGATTACTTTGAATTGTAAATCAGTCCACGTCCCTTTTTTGTCCGTTTGCACAAAATCGGCAATAGCCTTTTCGTATTTACTTTGTCCTCCACAACTTGTAAGCAGCGATAATGCTACCGCCATTATTACTGAATTTCTATTCATATCATTTTACTATTATTATTTCCACACGCTTTTATTAGAGTATATAAGTTTTTATATGCTGGCAAATATACTGAAAAAAACAGGGGCAACCGTAAGTTTTTCGGCACTTAATCTTACTTGCGCTTCCGTTCTTTCTCATCATCCTGCTCCATCCGTTTGTTCAGCCGTTCCCGCATCTTGTCTAAAAAATACGTGCGGCTTTCGTTTTTGCGCCGTTTCATATCCGTATAGGTACTGTAACAATCACGGATGTCGATGTTCAGGAGAGTACCCACAAAGGCGGCTAACTCATGTATCGGGGTTTCCCCGTTGTTGATACTGCCCATTTCGCTGAGTCCGTACACCATTTCCACCAATTCAATGGCACTTCCCGTCCATTGATAGGAGCCCTTAACCTTCAACAGTTCGGTGGACATATCCTCATTGCCATTTTGCAGGTAAGTACGTTTCACTGATAAGAAGGCATACAGCATCTCCATTGCCATGATGCGGGCGACAAGGCGGTCATATCCCGTGCCGAACTCCATTTCATCGTCCAGATGGCACACATCCACATCAATCACGTTTCCCTGTCTTCCACGCAGGAAATAATAGTTGTCCAGATAAGTCGCTCCGCTACGGTAATATTGGAAAAACGCCACATGACGGTCAAAGAACAACTTCTGTTCCTCCTGCTGCTTTTCGTAATAATCGTCCAGCTCCTCTTCGCCCGGAGGTCGTTGGCTTTCGATACGCAATATATGGTGGAAATAGAACAGCGGTCCCAGAATCCTCGGCTTGTACTGTTTGAAAAAAGCGATTTCTTCGGTATCGCTCTCGAAAGATTCGGATTGGACAAACACTTTCAATTCGGTCAGCTTTTCTTTCAGGAAAAGAAGCATTGTCTTGCAATCCCTGATGATATGATTCCCGTTCAGGTCGATGGCAGCTATCCGGTTATCCACCTCCTGTATCATTTCTTCACATTTTATCTGCATTGAATATTCTCTTTGATTTCAGGGCGCAAAGTTACGAATATCAACACAATAGCTCTTAACAAAAAATTGTCATATACTAATGAAAAGTAATCAACAGCCGTCCGGTTGGGCGGAGCGTTCAGCCGCTTTCCGCAGGTTGCCGGGCGTATCGCCCAGGTACTTCTTGCAGAATCCGTTGAAGTGTTGCGGCGAAGAGAAGTTGAACTCGTCGATAATCTCCGTAAGGGGGATAAAGGTTTGCGAGAGCCTGTATCTGATATGTTCCGCACGTTTCCGTATCAGCCATTGGTACACCGTCGTGTCGAACTCCTTCCTGAACACCCGCCGGAAGGTCTGTACCCCGTATCCGCACAGTTCCGCCAGTTCGCCCGTACTGTTGGCTTTCCGGTAATGGGAGAGCACAATGCTCCTGAACGGCACGCTTTCCCCCGTCATGGGGTGGAAGAACCTTTGCAGTTCATCCGCCTGATAGTAACGGCTCAGCAACCGTATCAGTTCTTTGTGTTTCAGGTGCCACAAAAGCAGGTCGCCCGTGCTGTCCGCAAGGTAATGGCAGATACTTTCCATGAATGTGATGATTACCCGGTGGGCGGACAACTTGCAGCAATAGGTCTGTGTTCCGTCATTCACCGGTTTTTTATGGGTGTACAGGTAACTGAGGATACATTCCTCCGGACGGCATACCGTATTGTTGAAGGTATGGAATACGATCAGGCTGTCTTCCGCTACTTCCGCCCGGCAGTCCGCCATGCGGGGAAGAAACAGGATTTCACCCGCGCATAGCGTCTCCCGAAAGAACAGGCTGCTTGTCAGGTACACCGTTCCTGTCTGGCAGAATACGATATAGTTCATTCCTTTGTCCGTAGTGACGAATGTTTCGCCTTGCCGGTAACACCGCGATGCGAAGTGACAGTTGTCCGGGAGCTCGTCACAGGGCAGGTGCTTATGTATTCTTGCGTTATTCATAGGTGTTGGATTTTGCCGGATAATGTTGATTCTTCTTTATCAGGTATCCGATAATAATCTCCAATTTCAATCTTGCCTGTATCATCTGAAGTTCGTTTTATTGCTTCATTCGTTTTCTTGATTTTGTCAGGATATTTCTACAACAATATACCCCGGCGGAGAGACTTTCTTTCTGTTATCCCAGCGGATATTCGTCCTCGTCGCCATTGCCTCCGCCCTGTGCAGGGTCTTGGTCTTTAGTGTCGGCTGATAACTCTATCCACTCCAACTGTTCGGAATCGACGAGCGCACGGGTATAGGTGCCGCCACTTGTCCGGGTGCGGTCGGGAACGAACTCTATGCGGACGGCTTGCGTCTGTTTCTCAAAGTTGAAGTCCTTGAGGTCTTTCACGCCTTTGGTGTCAAGGACGTAGCGGAAGTAGCCGAGGCCTTTGATATGGACGCTTTTGCCCTGGCTCATGCGGGTGTGCATCACGCCTGCGATGTCGCCCAGTACGGCTTGGACGTCGGAGTTACTGACTGTGGAGATTTTCGCCAGGTCCTTGGCGATGGTTTCCGTTTCTACGGGTTTGCCCTGTACGATGGCACGGGGGTAATAAACTCCCTGTTGCTTGTTGAACATTTTTTTCCAAAAAGGCATAATTCTAATTCTTTTATTAGTTATTACTTTAAAACAAAACTATCTCTGATTGCTTGCGCAACTTTATTTCTTTAGATTGATTTTCCGGTACGCCGGAACCTATTTCTCTTGTCGCCGACTCGACCGCCTCTTGTCGCTGACTTGACCGTCTCTTGTCGCCGACAAGAGAAACACTGAAAAAGAGGCGGACTGAAAATCCTGATACTCAGTACCCGGCGGATAAATAATCATATCAGCAAATACCTCATATTACCTATCTTTCCTTGATACAGGTGTTAATACGGATTTGCCAGATAATCCTCCACCATCTTATCTATGTTTTCGATAAAGAAACTTTTTCCGGATCTCCAGTCGACAATCATGGCACGTGTGCCTTTCATGGAAAGATTTTCTCCATTTATCTGCGTAATAGTGATGCTTGGATCCCAATGTTTCATCATGTCCAGAAATTTACCTGATGATCCGACGATTTTCCACTTTCCGGTTTCCGGATTCCTACGACAGATAGTTATACCAGTGCTTAGACCTGCCAGTGCGTAGTCTCCGTATATAGCTACCGGTTTGCTTGTCGCTGCTTGGGCCGTTGATCCTTCCCAGCTTTCAGCCTGCTTTTTTTCTACATTATAAATAACAACACTAGCTGTTCCATTTCCATTCTGCATTATCACTCTTTTTCCGTCGGTAGCTACACGGTGTTGTCCCGAATAAGGGGCCCACTTATCCCATATTCCTGTGTTCCTATTATATGTATATATGCCATTGTTTGTAGCCAATACATCCCCATATATAGAGCATTTATAGGCAGCTATACCATTAGGCGTATCTTGTACTTCGCCCAGATTGCCATCCTCATCTATAGGATAAATATAGGAGCGGGAGTAAGGCGGATGGTTACTACCTATATCATTTCCACTCACCAGAAACTCGTTGCTGATGCAGACACTATATCCCCATCCTTGAATTTCTCCATTTGCGCAATACCATTTCCCGGTCTTCTTGCTCTTCTTTATAAAGTAAGTGGAATAATTATCCTTCATACAGCTTACCACAGCATAATCTCTGAACATATCAACTCCCTGACAACTATACAAAGCCTTTTTATATTTATCTGTCGGAAACTCTGTTACCCCTTGTTCATCCTCATATACTGGTACACCTTCTCCCCACGAACCGTCCGGCTGCAGGTCATATACACGGTAACGAAGTTCTGTGGTAGAGGGGTTCTTGATGGCGCAAATCAGGCGGTTACCGGAAAAAGCACTGTTTGCCGCATTGGGAATTACTGTCAGCTTCGGTTCAAAAGTAGAGTTCTCTTCTGCTTTCAAAGTAGCCTTCAAGGTTGTTTTCTGCCCTGCCGCCAAAGTGAGGCCGCTGCTTATGCTGCAAACATACTCCTTGCCGTTTGCCAAAGTAATAGTTATATTCTGACCTTCACCCAATGTCTGAGGTGGCAACAGGCACTCAAAGTCCAGATGAAACACCTCTTGGTCTGACCACGATTGCTTCATACGAATGCTCTGCGTGCCTGCCTTGTCATCCGGTACACTCAATTGATATGCATTCGAAGCATCTGTAGCTATCGTTCCATTTGCATAGACATGGTTGATTCGTGCTGTTGCCCCCATCACGTCCGGTTGCGTCACCGTGGGGTCTACAATATCCACGGACAGGAAAAGGCGTGCCGTGAGATGGTGGAAGGTAAAATCGAACGTATTAGTGGTGGAGGATGCCGACTGGTGTGCCGCCATGCAGATGGCAGACAGCAACTTGCTTTCCGAAGTCTGGTCTTGCGGAATAGAAACACTTGCCCCAACTGCGGGCAGATTACTGCTCATGGTTCCGTACCAGGCATATACATTTACTGTTGAGGAGGTGTTCAGTAGCTCCGTCCATAGCTTCCGGTCGGCAGCAGCATCCGGGGCAAATGTACTATTCGTTCCCGAATAGCGGTATTTGTAAGAGGCACTTCCATTCCACCCGATTAGAATCTCGTCGTTTTTTGTGAAAGAGGTCCGGTCGTTTCTGTCTGCCACACGAGACATCACACCGGTATATTCAATGGAGGCGGTTACACGGAAATCTCCACTGTGAAGTGCTTCGCCTCGTTCCGTTTCGTCTGTGCAGGAGGCTGAAAGCAGCAGCAGCAGTCCTGTTATCAATATTTGATATTTTTTCATATGTCAAATCTTATCTGTTAAGTAGCACATTTTGACCGTTTTTTATCTGTATAAATCCAATGTCACTTGCTCCACAGCGCCCCCTGAACCGATAGTTTCTTTCCAGAGTGCCCAGCCCGTATGCTTGTCGGCCTCCGTATTCAGCAAGGTGCATAGCCCGGTAAAATCCGCAAACGAGGTTATCCCTGCACCCGAATCATCAGGTGTACAACCTGCGGCAGTGTTTCCCGTCATATAGTAGCAGGCGTTGAAACTGGCTCCCGACTTGCTGCCCACCAGCCAACCGGCAGAGGGGGTATCTCCGTCTTGATTGCTCAATTGGGAAAGCCGTACATAGCAATTGCTCACCGTTTTGCCGGATGCCACACCACCCGCCAGTCCGCCGATACCGCTGCCCGTCGATGCTTTGCTGAAACTCACCGTAGAAGCGGAAAGGGAGGATGAACCCTCAAAAACAGTGGAGTTCAGGATATTGCCATTGCAATAGCCCGCCAATCCACCTATATACATGGCTTCCGTGGCAGAGGTATTTGTATTGACCACCGTTGTTTTGACCAGCTCTACCGAACAGTTCAGAATGTCCCCGTCCACCTTGCCCGCCAACACACCTGCGTATGTGGCATCTGAAGACGCGATGCTGTACCCCGTGGTAGTACTGTTGCCGGGAATGGTTGCCACCCGCAGGTTGCTGATGCCTGCTTGCGTATAGCCTACGATGCCCGAATACTTACCCTCAATAAGCTGTGAACTGTTCTGCAAGTCGATGCTGATTTGCCATCCCTGCCCGTCTATGGGTAAGGTAAGCGGATGGGTATCTGTCCCTACAGGTGCATAAAGCTCGCCTGTGGTGGTTCCTGTCAGCAAGAACGAAGCGGTCAGTTTGATGGTAAAGATCCGGCTTGTACCTTTCGTTTCATACCAGCCATAATCTTCATATAATGAATAATCGGGTGTCGTTCCGTCAGCCAGAATGGGAAGTCCGTTGGCATTCCATAGCTTGGTGAAGGCCACCCACTCGACGGCGGAACCGATACCTTTTTCTTTACCCGATATATCGCCTCCCGACCCGGAACTCCAGTCCTGACCTACGGTGGCAGTTACCTTTCCGTCTTTCTTTACATTGAGCGTGTAGCCCACACTTGCTCCCTGCTGCCACGCGGTGGGAGTGGTAGGAAACGCTATCTCGGTTTTAGTGAACTGCATACTTGGGTTTCCGTCCTGTGTATAGGTAATGGAGAGGGTGGCGGCAGCTTTGTTAGGTAACAAAAAGAAGGTGGCAAGTGCTGTGGCATCGGCGGCATTGGCCGTTACTTCCGTACCACCACCGGCAAGAGTAGCGTTTACAGTCTTTGTTCCTGTATAGCTTCCCCAGTCGAAACCACTGTCCGCGAATGTCAGTGTCGCCGTTGCCGGAGCATTGTTTACAGACAGGGCGGTCACTTTAATCCCTACTTCGCTCTTGATGCCGACATTTACTTTGGTAAGGGCATGTTTCAAGTTGAATTTCACCTTTTCGCTGTCGGTGGTAGTGGGTGCTGTACGGTTCATCAGCGGTGTGGCGGCAAGAAGGTCTGTCTGGTCAGCTTCCGCTGCGGGCACGGTGTAGGTCAGTTTCGGGAAACCTGCCTCAGTATTGCCTGAAAACGAAGGATTGCTGCCGCCCGATGCCGCTTCGTCCACGTAGGGAGCGTATGCAAAGAAGCTGATTTTGTCCGTCGTGTTGCCCGGCCAGTATTTCACGGGGGAGTATGTCCAACTGCCGTCACTCTGCCGTTCCACCTGCTGGTTGTACATGAAGTTCGGTGTGGAATTGCTTTCGTTGAATGCACCGTTGGTGAAATAAGCGAACACGCCAATGTCCGTAAGGTCGGCTGCCGATTCATATTCTTTCGCTGCCCTTGTCTGGGGCACGTCGCCCGAAAAGCCTACCGGAATAGTTCCTTGCGGCGTATGCGGTGTGTCATCCTCCGCTTGGCAGCCGGAGAGTGCCGTCAGCAGCCCGAGTACCACGGCTGTCAGGTAGTTTGTTTTCATCATCCTTGAATATTCTTTTTGTTCTATCCTTTTCTTTATCGTGTGACCGGAAAGGGACATTCAACCCCGTCCGGCCTGTATGGGTATGAATCGTTATTTAACGTCCATGTCTTCACCGGTGGTTGTACTCCAACCGGTGATTGTTTCATCCACCGTAATGCCGATAGTATTCAACTTGATAGTCAATGTATAAGTATGTGCCGTTCCTTTCTTGAAAGTGCTTTTGGGTAATTTTACTTCTTTCTCGGTTGTACTGGTCACGTTTGCACCGTCGCTTACTTTCGTCACGATGTCATACTTTATTTTCAGTTTCAAATCGCCTTCATTAGCTGTTCCGGTTGCGTTGTCCACCGGAATAAAGTAAAGTGCCTGACCGGTAGGGAACAGTGAAGTGGCTGTACTGTTGTTGCTTACGTCCACAGACTTGGTAGTGTAACCCCAATTGTTTTTGTCGGTCTTGTTAAGGAAGCCCGACAAGTCCTGGTCACCTGAGAAGTAAGAAGCACCGCTTGTAGCAGCCACCCAAGTGTTATCCGAGAACTGGTATTTCGCCTTGTTTTGGAGTTTGTCTGTTCCCGGCACCAGTTTCAAGTCCGTCACATAGATTTTTATATCGCTACCTAAAGATTGGTCGGGTTTCACCTTGATGTCCGCCACCTTCGTCAGCACATGGCTGAACTTGAAAGAAACGGTTCCGCCATTGCTCGTGGCGGTCTGGTCTTTGCTGTCACTCGTCACCAGGTCCACCATGTCTTTCCAGTCGTTGGTCGTTTTCAAAGCAAATTCAAGGGTGGGTGCTCCCTTTGCAGACTGGTCAGACAACGTGATGCCTTTGCTGCTTCCGTTTGTCGGGCTTGCTTCGTATGGCGCATAGGCGAAGAAGCTGATTTTGTCTTCGTTGGTAGGCCAGAAACGGGTGTTGGTATATCCCCAACTGCCTGCCGGGTTTCCGGCAGTCCATGTGCCGTGTTCGTTGTACAGGAAATCCGGTGTGGCGGCAGAACCGCTTGTACTCCAACCGTCCGCCGTCTTGTATGCAAGGAAACCGAAACCGGCATCCGATACTTTCAAGGCGGCAAGGTCTGTTTCCGCTCCTCTGGTCTGTACACCCGTGTACACGTCAAAGCCGATTACCGGATGCGCGTCCGGGTTTATGTCCGTCACTTCATTTTGCGAGCAGCCCGCCATCGTGAGTGCCGCCATCACCATCGTTAAATTCTTTGTCCTCATCTTCTGTCAAATTTTAAATTTATTACTAAAGTTCTTTATATGTCTATCTCCCTGTCATCTTCTTTGTCCCAGCCGTCCACATCGGCATCCATGCCCGAACTGCCCTCGGGCCTCACCGTAGGCATGGTTTCCCCGCATACCACATCGATGGTGATGCGTATGGCTCCCCCGTCGGTTTCCGACACGTTCACCTTTATGTCATCGAGTTCTTCCACGAACTCGGTCTTCCCGTCCACCAACAGTGCCTCGAAATGCACTTCATGGAGAACGCTCTCGTCAAAACCGAACACGCTGAACGTGGCACTCATCGTACCTTCCGTCTGCGAGCCGGGCAGGTAGGCTTTCTTGTCCAGCGCGAACCGTTGCGTCATCATCCGTTCCGAAGACTTGCCCGATGCAAGGAACACGGACTCGGACACGCCTCCCAACGTACAAGCGGCGGAACGGATGTTGTTTATCCCCTTGATGTATATGGTGGCGGTTATCTCCCCGGTCAGTTTCCGGGGGGTGAAGCAGAGTCGGCAGGGAGATAGGCTTTCTGTCCCTCTTGTAGCCGAAGGTTCATAATTGCCCAGCATATCGGGAGTCACTTCAAACCCTTCCACGCAGTCGGCGGCAAGTTCGTCGGGACTGTCCGTAGCCACTTTGCCGCTGTCCGTCCCCTTGGCTTGTGCGTTCTTGCTATATGCCTCCAATGTGTGGTGGGCATCCGTCCCACGGAAAGCGATGCTTCCGAAGTCATCGAACGAACGGTTGAACACAACTACGTTGTAGCGTCCTTCTTTCAGCCGGACGGTCTTGCGGTTGCGGTCGCCCATCAGCACGGTAATCGGAGTACCTCCGCCTATAGGGTAGAATACGGCGGTTGCACCGTAACGCCCTTCCTGTTCGCTCAACCCTGCCTTGCTCCAATCGGCAGTGATGGTTATCTCCGCTTCGTCGGAGTAGGTCAGTTCGCGGCGGTCGCAACCTGCGAAGGTGACGAGGGCACAAATAAACAAGGTGATAAGGCGGCAAGCACCTGATAAAATCGCATAGTGCAGCCCCTTGTCTCCTTGTTTCCTTATCAACCGGTTAACTGTATTCATCTTTCGCCTCCTTTCCCTGTTTTCACCTTGCGGTTCAGCAGCCACACCAGCGAGATTTTCACTTTCGTAGGACCGAACCAGGTATATTTCCCGTTCTCCTGCCAGAGCAACGTCCGGTAGTTGTCACGGGCATGGTAGTGCCGGTAATCGGTGCGGAGCAGTCCAATACCTATATTATATTCCAGCCGGAGGTTACGGGCTATCCTGTGGGCATACCCGTAGCTGATACCCGCGGCAATGAAGAACTCGCCCTGATAGCCGTTCTCCTTCCATTGCAGGTCGTACTTGCCGCCTCCGGCATACAGTCCGAGGAAATGTCCGGTAAGCACTTCACGGTTCATCCGGCTTTCCCGGCTGCCCAGCCAGTAGCGGCCTTCCAGTCCGCCCGTCAATATCTGCAAGGAGTATTTGTCGCCATCAAACAGCCACCACGGGAACATGTATTCCCCGTTTATCGACCAGCGTTTGCCGATAGGTACTTCGATTTCGATGTTCGGCATCATAGCGGCATCGAACAGCAGGTTGGTTTTCAAGGCGAACAGCGGACGTTTTTCTTTGGTTTGTGCATTCCGAAACGCTGTTTGTGCTTGTTTCGGGATGCTTTTCATCCCTGTATGCAGTGGTTCGCACGGTTTGTTCAGGGACTCCGCACCGGGAGATACGGGACGGGGCAATGCGGGGAGGCTGTCCGGCCTTATCCACACCATGCACACGGCGGCATTCCGCAGATAGCGCAACAACCGTCCCTGTATGTAGCGGTAAGAACGTCCGCCGTCCAGCTTCCTGAGCAATGTCTTGCAACGCTCGCTATCCGGGTTATGGCCGATGATTTGCAACACTTCTTTTCGGTTGGGAAGATTGTTGTCATCGGCTATCAACCGCCGGAACTCCTGCCAGTTCTCACCCTGCGGACGGGGATGGATGCGGTATTGGTCAAGATGTGGGTATTTCCACACCAGATAACCTTTTACGGCTGTGGAGCGTTGCTTTGCCAGACGCTCGTTGTATTTCCGGTCACCGTCGGGTGAGGCAAAGGAAAGGATATTGATGGAATCTATTCGTGCGGTCAGCGTGCTGTCCGTAAGGACTCCGTCCAGATGGCGGAGGGTACGGTCATTATCCATGTAACCTTTATCCACCACCGCCTTGTCGAAGCGGAAGTAGAGTAACATCGGCTTGCCGGGCACATCCGGTCCGTGGCTGTTCTCCTGTGAATGCACACCCGCCAGCAGTCCGAACAGCAATCCGAAGCCGAGGGCAATGCGTTTTATATTTATAATAGGTAGGTAATTCATATCCTGGCTGATTGAGGGGGTTACCAGTCGGCGATTTTAATATCCGACAAAAATGTACGTGCCACTTCGTTGAAAATGCCGACCTTATTAGCAATCTGACTGTGATGGATATAAAATTCCTCCGGGGTGGGCATATTGCAACGGATGGGTTCATTCAATGCCTGAAGCACATCCAGCAGGGAGATTTCCGGCAGTGGACGCCACAGGGCATACGAAGAGAGTCTGCCTGATTCCCTGTCAGGCAGAAGGCGGATAAGCTGTCCTTGCTCCAGCTTGTCGAACAAGTCTTTCCATTCTCCTTCGGAAAGGAGGAAATTGGCCGATTGCAGGTCATTGCCCAAGGCAATATCGTGCAGCACGGCTATGGCTGTTTGTGTACGTATAGATAACATGTGTTTTTTTGCTTTGCCAACCGTTACTTACCAAGTAACGGGAATAACCGCCTGAATTACTTACCAAGTAACGGGCAGTGCTTTTCCCTCCGGGATAAAAAAAGGTGTTTTTTTATCGATTATTTATCAGAAAAGACGTTTTACAGCAGAGTAAAGTGTAAAGAAATACGTTCCGTTTTTGAGATGTCAGAAATGGATGGAGGCTTTATGTGCTTTTTAGAATACACGCCGGGGCAATATGTGTTTTTCTGGTGTGGTGTGTCTTTAAATAGATAAAAATGATAAGATTAACAGAGATAAATATACTTTTATTTGGATTTATGAAGGGAAATTTAGACCTTTGCCACTTAAATCATCCGTTACTTGGTAAGTAATCCTTCCCCTGCCGGAGCAGCCGTCATACGGCATTTTCAAGCTACTTTCTTTTCCTCGTTACAGGTTGCCACCGAAATGATCAGTTCGTCATTGGCCGCATCCACCTTTTCATTCTCAAAAGGTTTCAGGTAAGTTTCCGTCACCTTGATGGACGAGTGCCCCAATGCCTTGCAGATAATACCGATACTCACGCCCGCATGAAATGCCAGTGTCGCCCATGTATGCCGGGGCGTGTACGAGCTGAGTTTCACGCCGGGCAGCAGCAACGCCGCTATCCTTCCCAGCTTCAAATTGAAGTTACGAAGTGCCCGCAGGTAGTCCTTATACAGTTCCTTGTCTTTTTTCACCTTCCCGTTCTTCCGGTCCTGTTCCTCTTCCTCGCTTTCTCCGTCCAGAATCGGAAACAGGTAGATAGAACCGGCATTCTTATTTTTGAACTCTTCCATCAGTCCCGCCGCCTCTTTGGGGATGCGCACCGTCATCTGCCGCCCTGTCTTGTGGCGGCTATATACGATACATTTCCCTTTCACATCTTTCTTCCTCAAGTGCGCCAAGTCAATAAACGGCATCCCTCGGAACAGGAACATCAGCAGGAAGTAAGCCAGTGCGCACTGCACGCTTTTCGGCAGTTCCTCCATATCGGCATGCAATAGCGTGTTCATCTGTTCCGCTTCCAATGCCCGTTTGGTCTGCGACTCCACTTTCGTGTACACATCATCGAACAACTTCGGGTTATAAGCCAGCACCTTTTCATCGGCAAGCCGGTTGTACACCGCTTTCAGGTTCCGCATGTAGGTCGAGATAGTATTCAAACTCAATCCTTTCGCCTCTCCGTTTTTCTTTCCCATCTCTTCCTTTTCGGTGCTTCTCCTTCTCGCCCCTTCCAGCTTCATCCATTCCTCATACTCCTTTAACCTACCGGGTGTAAACACTTCGTCCACAGGCATCGGTGTTCCTTCACCCCCGTAAAACTCCGTAACGGATTTCAGCGCGTAGGTGTACGTGTGTACCGCCGAACGCTTCTTGTCCGCCTCCAACTGTTCAATCACCGCCTGCATGTAAGATGCCAAATCCGGTATTATCACGGCTACCGCCACTTCTACATTCTTTTCTTTTTCATCCATAATACTCTGATTTTTAATTCCGCATCATGCGTATGCCCTGAAACAGCCGCACAGATGGGAAAGTTTAGGGATGCAAAGTAAAGTATGTGAGGAAGTTATAAAGAACACAAAAGAGAAAACATCGGCTTATTTTTCAAATTCCAGTGTCAAAATCAGCGGTGGAATGAAATTCATCCCACCGCTTTAGCATCATTACAATTTTATTCCTTTTGAAGTCCCGCCAACAAGCGGTTTCGGGCAGGCTGTGACAATACGGTCGTTTACGGACGGGATATTGTCGCCATCCACGGGCAAAATCTTTTTTTCATCCTGCTTTTGCTCCGTATCCCCTTTACCACTCTGTTCAGGCGGGGCAAGACTCAGCTGTATCTTCCGTTCCAACACCGCCACCTCAGATTTAAGTTGCTTCAATTCATCCTCCTTTTTCCACGTACCGCCGGCCACTTCCCGCAGCGTGGGCAAATCCTTCTCCAACTTTTCGTTCTCCGTCCTGTATTGCTCCATCAGTTTCGGAATACGGTCGAGCGCATTGAGGAAATTCGTTGCAGCCGCCTTGTGGTCGGACATTGCCAACTGTCCGTTGTTGTAGGTGTACTTGTACGCACCCTCAATAAAGAAGCGGTTCTGTTTCACCTCCACACCCTCACGGATAGAGCTTTCCGTTTTCACAAGGATAGGGAAACCGTACAATTCACCGATAGGCAGGTATTCACCGCCCGTCGTGGCGTTCTTGGCAATCTCCTGTAGCCGTGTCCCGACGCTTTTCGCATCGGTAGCCGCCAGACCGTCCAGCTTTACCGGATTACGGTAATACCCGTCCTCGTCGGTCTGTGCCCGTGAGGTGAAGGTTTCGTAGTCTGTGGTCAGCTTGGCAATGTGTTCGTTGTTCTCATCCAATTTCTTGGTATGCGACTCCAATTTCCACGTCGAGCCGCTTTTATCCTTGTAGAAACTCTTGCGCTCACTCTCCAATGCGGCAACCTTCTTTTCCAGACGCGCCTTGTCCAGCAAGTCGGTGTTGCCGGAAAGGATAGCCATGTACTCCGAGAAGTTCATGCCCGATTTCTCGTCCATGCTACCCTCGTCGATGGTACGTGCGCCCATAGCACCGCTTTTCAACTGCGAGATAAAAGTCTGCTTGCAGTGCAGCAGGTTGAACTTATAGCTGTCCAGCGATTTTTCAACCGCATAGATAATCACGTCCACCTTGTTGTCTGCAAAGGACTTGGCAATTTCGTTGCCCTTTCTCACCGCCCGCCCGTCCCGTTGGGAGAGGTCGGACGGTCGCCACGGTGTATCAAGGTGATGAAGCGCAACCGCCCGTTTCTGTGCGTTCACACCCGTTCCGAGCATACTCGTCGAGCCGAACAACACCCGCACCTTCCCCTCGTTCATGGCATCTATCACCGCTTTGCGTGATTTCTCATTCTTGCACTCCTGAATGAAACGGATCTCGTTTGCCGGAATACCGTAATCCTCAATCAGCTTACGTTTAATCTCGCTGTACACGCTCCACTTTCCCGGCTGGTACGTCCCCAGATCCGAGAAGACGAACTGTGTGCCTTTCTGTGCGTCATACTTTTTATAGTATTCCGCAATCTTGGCGGCGCAGTGGCTCGCCTTGTTGTCCGGGTGGTCGTCGTACTTGTCGGGATCAATCATGCGCATATCGAGTGCCATTTTACGGGCGTAATCGGTGGCAATCAGCATCTTCGCCTTTTCTTCCGAATCCGAAAGTTTCTCGCGTCCCAGCACCGTCGCATCACCCGACTGTGCAAACTCCATCAGTTTCTTGATAAATTCTTCCTGTACGGGAGTAGGCGGGATATTGTGCAGTATCTCGTTTTTCTCCGGCCTGTCCACGCCTACATCCGCTGCCGTGCGGTAATCGGTAATCTCATTGTAGAAAGCCGCCAGTTCCGGCACTTTGATAAAATAGCGGAACCGTTCTTTCTGTATTACCTGATTCGTAACAGAAAACTCAAAGTCGGTAGTCTTCTTGGCAAAGATAGCCGCCCACGCATCGAAGCAGTTGATGTTCTGCCGTTCCAGTTCCTTTGGGCGGAGATATTTGAACAGCAGGTATAGTTCTGTCAGCGAATTGCTGATAGTCGTACCCGAAAGGAACGTAGCCCCCAAATCCTTACCCGTGCGTTCCTGAATGGTACGCAGGGCAAACAGCATATTGAGAGCCTTTTGGCTTCCTTCGTTGTTTCCCAGCCCCGCCACCCGGTCATGCCGAGTGTTGAATGTCAAGTTTTTAAACTGGTGGCATAAATCCGAAATTTTGGATTTATCGCATTATCAGAATTTTTTAAGTTTTCCTATTTTATGAGATAATTGGCTGATATTTATAGATTTTAGTCTGATTTAGTTTGGATTATTTATGGATAGTTTTGTAAGAAAAAGAAGCACCATGCTTACAAGCATAGTGCCATATAATCTTAAAATAATACGAATTTAATGAATTATAAACATCTAAAAAGATGTAGTAAGTGAAATTTATCTTGACTTTGTACTATTGAAATACAAAGATTATTCTATACAATACTTATTATATGCGTCTTTATATATATTCCTCACTTCCTCTTGAAAAGCCGCCCTTCTATTATGTAATTCCATCAATTGGCCATTAATCTGCTGATAAATAATCCTGTGTGCCGGATTTGGAAGCAATGTTTCATCATATACATCTGTTTCAAAATCCTCTTCTTCTATAGCCGCATGAGCAAGATTTAATAAATCTTCCTTGGTCATATCGGTTACAACCATCCAGTTTTCGCCTCTTGTAAAATAGGCTTTCCGATCTTCAATTTTTAAGTGTTTCATAAATATCTTTCCTTTCTGAATAAGCTTGTTCACCAGCTTCTAAACTGTTCAACGTGATTTCGTAATTCTCAATGGTATTTCCTTTAACATCCCTTAGGGTTTGGGCTGTTGGGTAGCCGCTATAAATGTTGAAATGAACTCCATCTGCCTCTATCTTTTTTTCCGTATAAAGAATGTAATCTGGCTTTATAGAACCTCCTATTGTATTATTATGCGTAGAAATAATCACTGGCATATTCTCTGCCATTTCCTTAATAAACTTATTTACCTCGTTCTTCAAAAAGAGATTATCAAACGAAGACTCTGGTTCATCAATAATGAGAATGTCACATAGAATAGCATCTTTAATTTTCTGCAAGAAGTTAAACTCCGAACGTTCCCCACCGGATACAGGCAAGCCTGAAGAATTAAGTATTCTGTAATCTATGGCTGCAAACAACTTATAAATACGATTACTCTCAACGCCTGCCGCCTTTAATTCATCTAAATACTGAATAGGGTTCCCATACTTTGCAAAAGCGTTAGTAAGTGACACCTGTTTTAATCCGACAGTTTTCAAATCTGTAGCATTCGCAAATGGGCGTGCGGACACACTGATTGTAAAATGTCCGGCCTTTTCCGTGCTAATAGTTCTGCTTTTCTTTATCGCTATAGCTACTTGGGCAAAAATTTCACGCTTTTTCTTATTGATGAAGTATTGGTATAAGTCTATATTGGGAATACGAGGTGCTGCAGATTTCAATTGTAGCGACTCCTTTACCATCTTGATTATGTTATTAACTTCTTTGAAATACAAGTTGGCAACGTTATCCTTCCGACATTGTTCTATCAATTCTTTTAAGAGTGACTTCAGTGAGGCTTCGGGCAAATGCTTATTGACAAGCGATTTGTAAAGCTGTGATTCTAATAAAGTCAGTGTTGCATTGATAAGTTTTTTAATCTCATCAAAACTTAGTTCTTTGAAATCGCTTTCATTAAACAGTTTTGACTTTGAGAAAACATCGTTAACATCGCTTTGCTGTGCTGAAGACATAACCGCTTCAAGGTACTTCTGCAATTTCATCTCATCCTCATCGGCTGAACAAGTTTTCAATACATCTGTTACTATAACGCTAAACTCGCGCAAGTAATCCTCTGCAGAATTTTCTTGTCTTACCTTCAAATCATTTTCAAACTGTTCAGAATCACTCCTACTAGTATTGAGCAGTTCAAATTGTTTAATGTATTTGGCCTTTCCTTCAAAACGGCTAGCAATGGCATTCAAGGTATGAGTTTTCCCTGTAGAACGTTTCCCAAACATAATATTAAGCCCCGTTGATAACATCTGTCCATTCGGGAATATCTGAAAAAGTTTAATTCCTTTTTCTGAGGTCAAAGTAACCTTTGTCTTATCCATTAGACAGAGTTTCAGTGTATTGACATTCACCTGATCAACATCAAAAAATGTATGGCTGACAGGATACTTATCTGGTGTAACACCTTTTTCTATTCTAAAGTCACTGAAATAGACAGGCGTAAGTTCTGTATCCTCCTTCTCCATATAAATAAATTTCTTGACGCTCGACACTTCACCTGCTATTATGTTTCTTCCCAATTTCTCGATGGTATCTTTATGAAGTTTTGGTTCTTTTTCATAATGTGGTATAAGTAAATATTTACTCAAATCTCCAAATATTCTAATGAATGTATCATAAGAAATATCATCATCCTTAGTTTTGATTAGATTTTTTACTTCTTCACATTTTGAATTAAAATCAAACAGCGTCCCGTCATCGTTATTCGCTATGACAAGAATATGCCCATTCTCCAAATCTACTTCAATACCGGGTAAAACAACTATTTGCGTCAATGCATCCTTGATTTCTTGATATTGTGCGTAGTCAAACAAGTTGTGATTTGTGATAGCAATTACATCCAATTTTGTTTTTGCAACATAATCCAACAAAACGTCTTTATCATAAGTAAACATCCTATCTGATACAGATGGCACTGTATGAATATGTAAATCACATCTTTTCATATATTTCTAATTTGTTAAATATATTTTCAAATGCTCAAAGAACAAATGGAAATCTGATTCCAAAATTACCAAATTATCCTGTATAACAGATGATTTTATAAAGATTTTGATATAGTGATGGCAAAAAAACACGATAAAATAGAATTAAAAACACTTCTAATTAGAAAAGTACAAGCAACACATATTTGTATTTTGAGATGATATAACAAAAAAGCATTTGCAGATAAATAATTCCAAACACTTTAACTTTGACACCTTTATTACCAACTGGGAGTATAACTGTATATTGCTATTTTTACAAAGTGGCTGTGTATCAATAAACTTTTATATATTGACACACAGCTTTACTTTCAATTCGTCAAACTTATGTTGAGAATATTTTAGGCCTCATGTTTTATTATTTTTCCATTTCTTTGCCATATTCTTTTGACTCTCGTTTTCAAGCGTTTCCAAAGCTTTCTCTTCTTGTTCTGTAGTTATATCAAGATACGCCATTGTGGTTTGGATACACTCATGTCCAAGCAAATATGAAATTTGAGCTATGTTCATTCCATTTTCAAGCCAATGTGAAGCCTTGGCATGTCTGAATTGATGGGCATGTAAGTTCAATGGTACATCTTCACAAGTTTCATGAGCTATTAAGGCATATTTTTTCAGCATTTTGTTCACATTTTCGGCAGACATAGGAGCATATACTCCTTTGCTTTTTGAATAAAAGATTAGTGCATCCATATCATTATATTTCGGATGGTATTTCTTGAGGTATCTCTTTAAACATTGCACTGGTTGAGACAAAAGAGGAAGTGGGCGTTTCTTTCTCCCTTTTCCTATGACAATCATGTGAGGTTTAGTACAATCCATGACGATATTACTAATCTTCAATGTAAGGAGTTCATTAACACGTATAGCTGTAGAGTACAAAAGTAGCATCAATGTGAAATCACGAAAACCTGTTGCCGTTCTTTGATTTGGGACAGACAATATGGCTTTAACAGCCTTTTTGCTTAAGCCAATAACTTTTCTTTTAGGCGTTTTCTCATTGGGAATGTTCTCAGCTTGTAGAAATACGGCCATATAAGTCATATCTCTGTCCGCTACATATTTCAAGAAGGCACGTAAGGCTGACAACCTTACATTGCATGTTGCAAGGGTACAATTCCTATCGCTTTTCATCCAAATAATCCATTCCATGATATATTTCCTACAGAAGCACTCTGCATTCAATGTTTCCGGTAAAATGCCTTTCACTTTCTTAAGAAACTCAGCATAGAGTGTCACTGAAATTTTATAGTTTCTTTTCGTGTGAGGGCTACAAGCTTTTATTGAGGGCACATAGTACTCAAGCCACTCATGTAAATAACTAGCAATCTGTATTGCTTGTAAGTTAATCTTCTTTTTCATCTGTCTCTAATATTAATGATTGTTCTATTTCGCTATCGGCATATGCTATTATATCAGAAATCGCAGGGGTCAAAGAATAGTAAGCCAATGTGCTTTCCATTTGTCTGTGTCCCATGCTCTTGCTTAGAGCTAATAACTTGTCGTGTACTGCAAATCCTTGGTGCGTCCAGCTGTTTATGTTCTCTATGGCGTAGTTGTGCCTCAGTTCGTATGGGATCGCGTGGGATGAATTGCAGCTTTGCCACAGCACCCTGAAGTGGTACGTTACCCATACAGGAGGGTGCGGCTTGTCATCCGGTGTCGGGAAAAACACCCTGCGGTTCGGAGTCAGCCCATCTATTTTTCCGTCATAAATACGCATCAGGGGCAACATTGTGTCATGGAGGACTACATAATGTTGGTCATACCCTTTGCCGCGCTTGATGGATACCACGCCGTTTTCAAGGTTTACGTCATCGCGTTCCAGCAGGACGGCCTCGGTTGTCCTTATTCCTGAACTATACAGTAAGCGGAAGAACACCGGCAGTGTCATGCGCTGGATAGCCGCGAGTCTGCCACGCCTTGGCTTTATGTTGTCGCAAGCGTCAAAGAAGCGTTTCAATTCATCGTGTGTAAAAGGATGCGGCGTATAAGTTCTCGGTACAGACCTTGGCACTTGCGGCAAGTCAATTTTCGTCATTCCACGCTTTTTCATGTACTTGATGAAGTCCGAAACAGGATAGACACGTGACACGCAAGAGTTTGTGCATTCAGTTGGACGTTGCCTACACCACCTGTCAACGATTTCTTGGGTAAGTTCGGTTTGCTCTGGATATTCCCTTACGCAAAAATGGTCGAACTGTATTATGTTCTTGATATAGCTATAACTGTAACGCCCGGAAGCCTTGCGGTATTTTACATATCCTTCTATAGCTTTGGATAGGAATGAAATTGTCTTCATACGTCAAACACCCCCTTTCCTATGGGAAAGTGTTCTATACTCAATGAACATTCCTTCAGCCTCTTGAATTCCGCACTAAGGTAACGGTCAAGAGAATCTGGGGACGCATGACCGAGGGTGGCACTTATGACAGGTTGCTGCACACCGCCTTGCAACAGAGTCGTCGCCACATTATGGCGGAATAGGTGCAGACTTTTTCTCTCATTTTTACCTTGTCTTATTCCTGCTTTGCACATGACTTTTGAGCATATGGCATCGAGATTGCTTGTATGAAGCCTTCTGTATGGCACGTGTACTGTGAGAAAAACATATGGTTCCGAACTTCGGGGACGTTCTTTGAGCAGGTAATCAAATACAGCGTTTCCTACCACGGCACGGAGTGGCAATGTCAGTGGCTGTCCGGTCTTTACCTGAGTGATTTTTATCAGGTCGTGTTCCCAATCGAAACTGTTAAGCGTGAGTGCAGAGATATCACACCCACGCAATCCCGTGTACATGGCCAAGGTTATGATGGCTTTGTCCTGTAGGGATATTGTGCCATCGTATTCTAAAGTATGCCTGATAGCAGTAAGCTCTTGATCCGTAAGGTATTGAATATTCTTCCGCATGTTGGGTATAGCCGGCAGATATGCGATTATACGTTCAACGGATTTGCCATAGTGGGGCAAACAGGCTTTCAGTCCATATTCCACCGAATATTTGAGCGAATGGCCCATATTCGGTTTTCCGTCTTTGGAAAATACTTCCAATACCGCATTTCCTGTTATTGACTCTAATGAGTACACTCCCATTTCCTGTAGCCGGAAGAAGAACGAAGATAGTGCATACTTCACATTCGTTGAAAATTTGCAACATCTACCTACCGTGTTGAAAGCCATGTCTGTTACATCCTTGTATTCTGCGCAGAGCAACTCGTAGTGGTGCGGTTTACTATAGTGTTTACGACCATCGGGTAATAATCCATTCTCGATATATTGGCAGATTACACGTAACAGGCGTACCTTGTTCCTATAAGTATACTTGTTGGACCACAATACTTTTAGTGTCGGTTCAACGTCGGTGAGACTCTGCCATTTGTAATGGTTAGCATTTCCTGATAGCCACTCAGCCATTTTCTTCACATAGTCTATGTACATGGCTGAATAACCGGTGTCTTGCAAATAAGAAACAAGACCATTGACTTTTTCATTTAGATTAAATATGTCCATAATCGCATTTTGTTTGAAAGTTATTACAATTATAGACGTAATATAATCAGAACTATTTACTGTGCAAAATAAATGATTACTAAATAATTAAGTAATTTAACAGGAAACTTATAAAAGTTCTGATAATGGCTCTCGTCAATGAAGATGTGGTCGATGCCCATCTGCTTGAAGTCCACTACGTCATCCGTGCGGGATTTGATGGCGTGTTCCACTTTCTCCAACTTCGCCACAAGGTTGTGCTTGCGTTTCTCCAATCCTTTCAGCATCGCCCGCGACACGTTCTTGCCCTGCTGCCGCAGCACTTCAAGGTTTTCCTCCACCGTGTCAAGCTCCGCTTGCAGGATGCGCTGTTGCAACTCCGGCGACTGTGGTATCTTGCCGAACTGGTCGTGCGACATGATGACGCAATCGTAGTCGTTGTTCTTGATGTTGTTGAAAAAACGCACGCGGTTGGCAGTCGAGAAATCCTTTTCCGAAGCGTAGAGAATCCTCGCATTAGGATATGCCGCCTGATAAGTGGCTACTATCTCCGCCACGTTCGCCTTCAAGCCGATAATCATCGGCTTGTGCGCCAAGTTCAGACGCTTCATTTCATGCGCTGCAATACACATTATCAGTGTTTTACCTGTTCCAACTTCGTGGTCACAGATCCCGCCTCCGTTCTGTTTTATCATCCAGACGCAATCCTTCTGCGACGGATAAACGCTTTGAATACCCCGGCTTGCCAATCCTTTCAGATTGAGGTCGGGAAACGTCTGGTGCGAACCGTCATACTTCGGTCGCACGAAACAGTTGAACTTGCGGTTGTACATTGTCGTCAGCCGTTCCTTGAACTGCGGCGACTGCTCTTCCAGCCATTCCGAGAACCCGTTACGGATTTCGTCAATCTTGGCGTTGGCGAGCTGTATGCCCTCGCTGTCGCGCACCTTGATGTCATTGCCATGCTCATCCTTGCCGATGGACTTCATCATGTCGGGGCAGGTGTTGTGCAGGGCGTGTTTCAACAGGTGCATACCGTCATAGTTCCGGTAATAGCCCTTCACTAAAAACTCGTCCGTGATTTTCATGGTGCGGTAGCCGCACGCCACCGAATACTCGTCCATGCTTGCGGAGTAGGCGATTTTCACGTCCGTGTCGAAAAGATGGCTCATGTAGGCGGCGTACACGCCCGTCGGAATCCAGCGTTCCCCGAAATTGAAGTCGAGGTCCTCGAAGGCGATGCGCGGCGGCTCGGCTTCTTTCAGAGCCAACAACGCCTGCTTCACTTCCGGCATACGCCCGTTTTCTGGGTTGTCACCCATCCATGCCTTGATGCGCTCCGCCTTCTCTATCACGTTCCCGGCGATGAACCTGTCCTTTATCTCGTAACCGGTTACGAGCGGGTTGTAGAAGATGCGTCCTTTGAGGGCGTCAAGCAATCCCTCTTCCGTGCTGTCGGTTATCTCCCGCATATAGTCGAGATTGACCGTGCCGAACTTGTTGAGCGATGCGGAGAGTGCCTCTTCGGGAGAGCTTACGTTGGCATGGCTCTCCACCGAGAAGGAAACGGGACGCTCGAAGATGTCCGCCTTGACGAACCTGCCGTCTTCCGCACGTTCCAACGAAAGGATGTCGCGCCCGGCGGCATCCATCATCAACAGTTTCACGTTCTGCTTGGCATTGAGGTTGCCGTAGCGCATGACAAACTCATCGTAGCAGGTGTTCAACGCTATGCGTTGTGCAGACCCTTCATCGTGATACTCCGCCTCGTAGCGGTAAAGCCGCTCGTATGAATCACGGAGTGACACATACAACATCGCTTTCTCCTTCTGGTAGCCAGTCAGGTCAAGCGGTTGGAATGTCGCGCCGTAAGGCGTGAGGTCTTTCAAATAACCGAGATTGCGTGAAGCATCCAGTACCATAGAGCCGTCACGATAGTGCGGCTCCAGCATGCCGTTGAACGGACGGGGAGAAAGGTCGAGAGGTTCCTCCTCCGGTTTTTCCGCTTCCATTTCGGGGAAAAGGGAGGTTGCAGCCGTTTCCGTTGCG
>ERZ838225.113-NODE-113-length-123982-cov-89.132336_pt1 | contig 123982 bp, 147 predicted proteins | sample MGYA00519684_ERZ838225 | MGnify/ENA primary metagenome ERZ838225 (study PRJEB31850, sample SAMEA3708829) | human gut metagenome | biome: human gut; feature: human-associated habitat; material: faeces | place: China | collected 2014 ... | reverse complement strand
TCTCCTACAAGGAGAGGTGGCATTGCGAAGCAATGACGGAGAGGTTGGACAAAGGTGAGGCTACCCATGAGCGAAAGACGCAAAAAAAAACCGTCACCTCACGGTGACGGTCAGACTTTCCGTTCAATTTATAATGACGCATTCTCAAACGCATCCCCTGCGGCCTTTTGCAAAGCGTCGATGGAGATGGTGCAGAGGGCCGCGAGGTCGGCGTCCGAGCCGTCGGCAGGGATGTCCGCCACCTCTTTCTCAGTCTTGCCCTTGAGGTAGCTGCAATAGCCCTCGCTGTGCTCGTACCACTCCTTGCCGAGGCTGGATGCGTTCCGCATCCCGTAGCTGTCGCCCAGCTCAAGCTTGGAACGGACGGTGTCCGGGGCGGTGACGCCGCCGTCTGCCGCGATGGTCAGCGCAGGCTCTGCCATGTCGCCGATGGCGCTGGTCACACGGCCATCGGCATCCAGCGTCAGGGCCACGACGGTAAGGTCAACTTCTGCGTTCACATCCTTGTCGTCGGTGGCGGTGATGTCCGAAGAGGCATTCTCCGCCTCCACGCCGAGGCTCACCCGGTCGCCCTTCGCCGCGCCGAGGGCGGACGCGTTCGTGCAGGCTTTCGCCACGGCGTCGCGGTACTTATCCACCCGGATGGTGCAGCCGGACAGCAGATCGGCGTCCACAGCCTTGCCGTCCTTATCCGTTTCCAGCATGGATGCCTGCTCGGGCGTCATGCCGGTGAGGTAGTCGGCGAAGTCATCGGCCTGCTCGGCCCAGCCCTTTTTCAGCGAAGATGCCGCTGCCAGCGGGTAGTCGCCCCCTTTCTGGCGCTTGGTGCGGTAGTCGGTGGGCATGGTGACGACGCCTTTGCCGTCGGCGGTAACTTCCACTTCCAGCTCATCCAGCATCACGTCGGCCAGCTTGCCGTCTCCGTCCAGCAGGACGGCGGCGGCGATGGTATGGATGGTGCCGGTGCGGGCCTCGTCGGAGGCCTCGGTCAGGATGCCGAGGCCGGTCTTCCAACCGCCGGTCTGGGTGGTGCTGGCGCTGCCGGACGAGCCGGACATGGCGTTCGAACTGCTCATGCTGCCGGAATCGCTGCTGCCTTTGCGGCAGCCGGACAGCAGCAGTGCCGCCGCCACGGCACAGCTCAGAAGAGCTTTTTGTCTCTGTGTCATAAGCGTTACGCTCCCTTTCATCTCTTTGGGAGTAGTATAGCCCGACACAGCGCCAATCATGCACGTTTGCTCTGAGACCGACGTGTTATCTGGAAAAGTGGGACAATATTGACGTTATATCATGCAAAATCGCACTTTGCCACTGTGGCAATCTGCCAATCAGCTGGCACTCTGACCCCACTTTGCCAAAAGGGGCAGAATGCCAAGTTGGCAAACTGGCAAAATATAACGTATCTATATTATTAAATAGCCATATTGCCACTTATTCCACCGCAGTATCCCTCACATCAGCGGGCTCAGCAGACGGAGCACACTGTCCAGCAGCGTCCCGGCCAGCGAGGTGCGGCAGTCGGCCAGCTGCACTTCCCGGCACTCCGGCAGGGTGCGGAGCACATCGTCCCGCAGAGCAATGACCTGACTGTTATAGAGCAGCAGCGCCCCGCACTCAAAATGGAGGAAAAGGCTGCGGTAATCCATGTTGATGCTGCCCACCACGGCGGCGCGGTCGTCGCTGACGTAGCACTTGGCGTGGAGAAAGCCGGGCGTGAACTCGTAGATGCGCACCCCCGCCCGGAGCAGCGGCACATAATAGGAGCGGGTCAGCCGGAAGACGAGCTTCTTGTCCGGGATGCCCGGCACCACCAGCCGGACGTCCACGCCCCGCTTTGCCGCCGCTTTCAGCGCTTCCAGCATGGTCTCGCCCACCGCGAAGTAGGGCGTATAGATATAGACGTACCGCTGGGCCTGATTGATGATATTCAGGTAGACTGTCTCGGCCAGAGCCTCTTCGTCCAGCGGGCTGTCCCCGTAGGGCTGTATCACTCCGTCCGACTGGGCAGACAGGGACACAGCCTGAGGCATAAAGGGCATATAGTCCTCCTCGCTGGGGCGGAAGGCGTTCCAGTGGTCGAGGAACATCACCGTGAAGTTCCAGACCGCCGCGCCCTCGGTGCGGAGGGCTGCGTCCTTCCAGTAGCCGAACCGCTCTTCTTCATTGATATACTCGTCGGCCAGGTTGATGCCGCCCGTATAGGCTGTATTTCCGTCCACGACCACGATCTTCCGGTGGTCGCGGTGATTCATGACCAGCGACACCAGCGGCACCACCGGGTTGAACGGGATGCAGCGGATATGCGCCCGCTCCATCTTCACCACGAAATCGGACGGCAGACCCAGCAGACTGCCGAAATCGTCGTAGATGAGCCGGACATCCACCCCCTGCGCCGCCTTGCGGACGAGGATGTCCTCTACCCCTTTCCACATCTTGCCGGTGCGGACGATAAAGAACTCGAGGAAGATGAACCGCTCTGCCTTTTCGAGGTCGGCCAGCAGGTCAGGGTACATGGCCTCACCGCAGGGGTAATATTTTGCGGTGGAGTTTTTCCATGCGGGGTACGGCCCGTACTCCGAAACATACCGGCTCAGTCCCCTGCTGGCGGGGTCGAGGGCGTCGGTCTGGCCCGGCTGCTGGGCGAGGTCGGCGGTGTGCCGGCGCTCCACCGCCTGCATCCGCTGGCGCATCCGCTTGGCGGGGGCCTTGTTGCCGAAGGCCAGATAGAGCGCACCGCCCAGCAGCGGCATCATGCCGATGAGGACGAGCCAGATGATCTTATAGTCGCTGTTCTCGTCCTTCCGCACGAGGTAGAGGGTGATGAAGAGGCTGAGGACGTTCAGCCCCGCATTCACCCACACCTTTCCGGCGGTGAGGGAGAAGAAGGCCCAGAGCAGCCAGCCGATCTGCAGCAAAACAAGGGCCACTGTGACCGTGGCCCTGTTGATGACACGATTGAAGAACCGTACGACCGGCAGCCGAAAGAACATCTGCGCCTCCCCCGCTGCCCTGCAGCAGCATTTTTATGGGAATAGTATAGCGCAGAGATGCGGAGATTTCAAGCTCAGGCGTCCGCGTCCTCGAAGCCCACCATGAGGCCGCCCAGCTCGGCGTAGTAGCTGCACAAGCCGCCGCACTCGGTCACCCGCACCTGTGCGCCCTCGAAGACAGCTTTCACCATGTGCATCAGGCGCTCGGCGGCGGCGGGGTTGCCGCAGTGGGCAATGATGACCTTGCCGTTCGTGTAGCCGTGGCCTTTGAGCTCCAGCACGAGGCGCTCGAGCGCGCCGTGCTCGCCGCGGGTCTTGCAGAGGACGTCCAGTTCGCCCACATCGCTGGCCTTGCCGATGACCCGGATGTTGAGCATCCGCGCCACAGCGGCCACAGCGGGCTTCACCCGGCCATTCCGGGCCAGATTCGCCAGCGATTCCAGCGAGAAGAGCAGATGGGTGTGGTGACGGTAGCGCAGCATCTCCTCACAGACATCGTCAAACTCCCTGCCCTCTTGGATGAGCGCGCGGATATGCTCTGCCAGCAGCACCAGCTCCGGGCCGGCAGACAGGCTGTCCAGCACAAAGACCTGAGCACCCGGGTGCTCTGCCTGATACTCTTCTGCGGCCAGCTGGGCGGCGTTGCAGCTGCCCGACAGGGTGCCGGTGATGGTGATGGCATAAATTTCATCTGCGCCCTCATAAGCCTCCAGCCAGTCGCCGATGTTGGGGCAGGAGGTGCTGGTCTTGCCCTTATAGGTGCGCAGGGTAGTCGCCATCTCCACGGCGTCCAGCGTGCCGTCGTCGAGGTATTCCCTCTCGTCGGTCACGATCTTCAGAGGCACAGCGGCAAAATCAATGCCGTCCATCTGATACAGGCTGGCAGAAGAGTCCACAACGATTCGTTTCATCTCATCTATCTCCATTCCGGCGGGTGTCCGCCGCATTTTTTACGTTCTGCGAGTCCACTATATCAGTTTTTCAAAAACCTGTCAAGTGATTTGTAAAATTGTTAACGTCGTTTTAATAAACGGTTGACCCCGACTCAAAAATGCGATATACTACCACCATGAATCAGGAAATGAAACGCCGTGTCACGGCCTGCGCCGCCGGGTTTTCCCTGCCGCGCTACCGGGAGCTGCCCTCCGTGGGGCTGTATCTCGACCAGACCGTGCAGCTCGTCAACAGCTGCTTCCGGGGCTTCCCCGGGGTGGAGCTCACCCCCTCCATGGTGAGCAACTACGTCAAGAAAGGAGTCATCTCCCACCCCGTCAAAAAGAAGTATTCCCGCGAACAGCTGGCTTCTCTCATCTATATCGTATTGTCCAAAAATGTTCTCTCGCTGGAAAACATCGACACCCTGTTCCAGATGCAGCGGGCTCACTGCACCGCCGCCGAAGCCTACGACTACTTCTGCGACGAGGTGGAGAACTGCCTGCCCTTCATCTTCGGGGCCAGCCGCACCATCCGTGACCTCGACCCGGATGCCGCCGACGAAAAGCGTCTGCTGCGCGGCACCATCGTCGCCGCCGTGAACAAGATGTACCTCGACTGCTGCTTCGTCGCCATGCGGCAGGAGGAAGCGCTCTGGCCGGGGATCCTCGGCGACTTACAATAAGATAGGTACAAAAAGCCCCCGGCACCATGCGGAAGTGCCGGGGGCCTTTTCGTACAAAGCGGGGAGATGCGGAAGCTCTCCGCCTTGGGAGGTTGGTTATTTAGTGGAGCAGCTCGTTGTGGGCAAAACCGCCCACCGTCAGCTCTGCGCTCTCACCGGAGTGGGTGAGGGTAAAGAGGGTGTCGTCCACGCCCAGCGACAGCATACTGTCGATGTTCAGGGCGGTCTCACGGAGCTGGGTGCGGAACACGAGGGTGTTCACGCCCTGCGCCTTCAGCTCCTTCAGGTTGCCCAGGCAGCCGGAAAGCACGGCAGTCTCAGCAGGCACTGCGATGATGTACCGGCCATCGGCAATAGAGGTCTCGTAGGCCCCTGCCCCGGTAACGGTGAGGGTGACAGCAGAGGAGCCGCCGTTGCTCTCGGGTGCGCCGCAGCGGGTGCAGACGCCATTCACAAAGTGGTGGCCCAGTGCATCACTGATGATCTCTTCGTAGGTCTCGCCCTCATGGTCCTTGGTGGTGCAGGTGTAGACCCGCTTGCCCGGAGTGGTGCAGGTGGGCTCCACCGTAGCCGTCAGCTCGTAGCTGTGGCCGTCCTGCTTGATGCCGACTAGGTCACCTGTGACGGTAATGCTGCCGTCCTCCTTCTTGACTACCTTGGCGTTCTCCACCTCTTCGATCTTGCCGCCATCGGTCTTGATCTCGACATTTCCGATAATGCCGTTTCCCTTTCCATCCCGCTCGCCCGGCATGGCGGTGACAAGGGTACCGCCCGTTTCAACACTCAGGCCAATCTTGCCACTCCTGCTAGTCTTGATGCTGCTGCCATTGGTGGCTTTGCCGTCGGCGCCCTCTGCCTTGCCGCCCAGCGCAGTTGTCGTGCCTCCCTTCACAGTAACTTGGTTACTATTACCATCATAGAAACTCGCATTGCCGCCGGTGGCCTTGCCCGAGCCCGACTTGGCATTGCCACCGATGAGCGTAGTCTCACCAGAGGACACGATACCGCCACCCATTCCATTGAGAGCATCGCCTCCGGTAGCAACGCCGCTTTTCGACTCTGCATTGCCGCCGATCGCCGTCAGCTTACCGCCCTTCTGGACCTCATAGCCGCAGCCAACGCCTGTCCCCAAGAAGCGGAGAGCAGCACCACCCCAGGCACTTCTCTTCACAGTCTTATCATCGCCGCCAATGGCAATGACCTCGCTGCCCTCTCCAACAACGAGCTTTCCCTTCACGAAGAGGCTAATGCCTGTGCCGCCACCTGTACTTGTATCCTCTCCAGGGTGCAGCTGGCCGCCGCCCTTTGCAGTGAGCTTCGAATTTTTGATGTTAACCTCATCGTTGGCAGATATGCCTGAGCCGCCGCCGAAACCGCTGGTGGCCGTAACCGTTGCATTCACCAGATCCAGCTTTCCACTAGCACTTATGCCAAAGGATCCGCCCTGAGTGCCCGAGCCGCCGGTGGTAGACAGAGAGGAGCCCTCCTTGCCCTGGATCGTCAGCTTGCCTTTACCAGATGTTATTCCTCTCGTCCCAAAATCGCCGCTGTTGCCGCCGGTCAGCTCATTCTTGCCCTCCAGCTCCAGCGTCACATCGCCGGTGCCCTCGATCTTCACAGCATCTTTGCCCGTATCCCCTGCATCCACCTTCAGGTTACTAAAGATGACCGTCAGAAGATTGGTAGAATTATTGATGATCTTCACCACATTGCGGGCGGCTTCCTGAGCCTTTTCGGTGAGGGTGGCGGGGGCGTTGGTGGCCTCGTAGGTCTTCTCCTCAGCGGGCTTTTTCTCCTCAGCCTTCTGCTCCGCAGCAGGCTTGGGGGCGGGCTTTGCGGCCTCCTGCTGGGCCTCGGGGTCATACTGGCCGTACTCGATCACCTGATCGGAGGCCTGTTCGGTCTTTTCGGTCTGCTCCGGCTCCTGAGAGTCGGCGGGCTTCTCCTCAGTCTCCTTCTGCTGGGCCTGCTTCTCCTCATCCTCCGGGGCCAGCAGCTCCAGAGAGCCGGGCTCCTGGGCCTGCTCCTCGGTCTCGCCGGACTTTTCAACCTCGGAGGTGTTTTCGCCGGACTTTTCAACCTCGGAGGTGTTTTCGCCGGACTTTTCGGCCTCGGAGGTGTTCTCTTCCTCTGCGTTCTGGCTCTCGGTGGGCTTGGTGTTGTCGCCGGTGATGGTGACATCATTACCCTCTTTTCCGTCGCTGAAATCGTTCGTCTTCACAACGCCGCCAACCTTGATGGTCACTTTTGCGCTGCCGTTATCGTCTACCTGCGTGATCTCAACATCGCCATCCACCTTAGACATATCGATGTTGAAACCGGCCGATGCCGGTAGCGCCGCAGCTGACACCGCCATGCTGAGCGCCAGCACAGCTGCCGCCGTGCGCTTCATTGTTTTCCGTAACCGCATAATTTTTACCTCCTGTTTCGTGGTTTTTCCTTCTTTTATTTTACCCCCCCCCCCTATAGGTTTTTCAATGGCTTTTGTCAACAATCTTTTGGGCAAATATTTGTCATTTTTCTACAAAAGGGCCGCTGCGCCACACCTTCTCCACACCTTCCGTGCAGCGGCATGAGCGATTTGTCCATGGGCCGTTTTTTCCCGGACAAAAAAGCACCCGCCTCTCTCCCCCATCGGGCAGAAAAGCGGGTGCTGATTTTTTCAGGGTCGTGCTCCGGCTCAGGTATCCTGCAGCTCACCACGGCTTGCGGCCTTGAGGTAAGCGAAGATGAAGCCGTCGAGGTCGCCGTCCATGACAGCGTCCACGTTGCCGGTCTCGTAGTTGGTGCGGTGGTCCTTGACCATGGTGTAGGGCATAAAGACGTAGGAGCGGATCTGGTGGCCCCAGGCGATCTCGTTCTGGACGCCCTTGATGTCGTCGATCTTATCCATGTGCTGCTGCTTGGCGATCTGGTACAGCTTTGCCTTCAGCATTTCCATGGCGTAGTCGCGGTTCTGGAACTGGCTGCGCTGAGTCTGGCAGCTGACCACGATGCCGGTGGGCTTATGGATGAGTCGGACAGCAGAAGAAGTCTTGTTGATGTGCTGGCCGCCGGCACCGGAGGAGCGGTAGACCTGCATCTCGATGTCCTCGGGGCGGATGTCCACCTGGATGGTGTTGTCCAGCTCGGGCATGACTTCCAGCGAAGCAAAGCTGGTCTGACGGCGGGCGTTGGCGTCAAAGGGAGAGACGCGCACCAGACGGTGGACGCCGTTCTCGCTCTTGAGCAGGCCGTAGGCGTTGGCACCCTTGACCATCATGGAAGCGCTCTTCATGCCGGCCTCGTCGCCGTCCTGATAGTCCAGGACCTCGACGGTCATGCCGTGAGCCTGCGCCCACTTGTTGTACATCCGGTAGAGCATCTCGGCCCAGTCCTGTGCCTCGGTGCCGCCGGTGCCTGCGTGGAAGGTCAGGATGGCGTTGCTGTGGTCGTACTCACCGTTCAGCATGGTCATCAGCTGCAGCTCGTCCACAGCCTTGCCCACGGCGTTGACGGCCTCTTCGGCCTCCGGCACCATCTCGGGGTCGTACTCCTCGTCCAGCATGACCAGCATGGTCTCGGCGTCATCGTACAGGCCCTGCAGCTTCTCGAAGCGGGTCAGCTTGCCCTTCAGGTCGCCCACCTCGTCGAAGACCTTCTTGCTCAGCTCAGCGTCGTCGTAGAAGCCGGGGCGGGACATGGTGTGCTCCAGCTCCTGCACGCGCTTGCGGGAAGCGTCGATGGCCAGCGCCTCCTCCAAGTCTTTTACAGCGGTGTGGTATTCAGCCAGCTGTACTTTCAGTTCATCAGTGGTGATCATCGTTTTATTCCTCTCGTCTCAAAGAACAGGAGCAACCTCTTCATCATCAGCCACGCACACGGGCAGGCCCGTCTTAGTACAACCTCTCAGTCTCGCTGACGCTCGACAGCTCCCCTAGTAGGGGAGCCTCTGGCGAAACCGTTCACTTTGCGGGGACTGCCAAAGCCTCCCCTACCAGGGGAGGTGGCACGCCGTAGGCGTGACGGAGAGGTTGTACGAAGGAAAGCCTGCCCGAGGACTCGGCCAATGACGGAGAGATTTACTCCCAAAAGATACAGTTTATACACAGATACTTCATTAGTATACCCAGAATCCATGATAAAGTAAAGAGGAAAAAATACCATTGTGCTGGAAATTTGAAGATTTCCGCCTTTTCTTTTCCGCATTTTAAGTGTATAATACTGATAAACTACCCTATTCATTGGAGGATGTTATGCCAAAATACTATGGCTGTCCGTGTGAAGGCTGCGGCAAGCCTCTCACACTTCAGGATGACATCGTGGTCTGCCCCGACTGCGGCGCGCCTTATCACCGCGTCTGCTACGAGAAGCTGGGCCAGTGCATCCACCGCCCCGCCCACGCCGCCGGCTACGAGTGGAAGTTCCCCTACGAGGAGAGCCAGCTCCGCACCTGTCCGTCCTGCGGCGAGCGCACCCTGCGGGATGAGGAAACCTGCCGCTGCTGCGGTGCTGTGCTTCCCCCCGAGGGGCAGGAGCCTCCTTCTTCCCGCGGCAGCGATGAAGAGACTTTCGACTACTCCCAGATGTACCGTCAGTTCGGCACTTCCACCGACCCGGAGAAGGAGTTTTTTGAGGACGCCTTCGGCAAAGAGGCCAAGATGGACGGCATCGCCCGTCAGGACTGGCTGGACTATATCGGCCCCGCCGCCCCCGCTTACCTCGCCGCTTACAGCCGGATGCAGCTCCAGAAGAGCAAAGTATCCATGAGCTTTTCGGCCCTGCTGTTCGGCCCCTTCTACTTCTTCTACCGCAAGGCGTGGAAACCGGCCTTCGGCTTTCTGGCCGCTGAACTTCTGCTGGCAGCGCCCACCTTTATCGAGATGCTGCAGCTCTCCGGCAGCGCCCTCGCCCCCGCCATGAGCGCTTCCGCTCTGACGGTATTTGCCCGGGTCTGCTCTGTCCTCAGCTTCGTGCTGATGCTGGTGCGCGGTATGTACGGCAAGTGGCTCTACCGCAAGAGCGCCGCCGACCACATCCGCCGCATCCAGTCCGAGTTCCCCGACGCCCAGCAGCGTCAGGCCGTGCTCCGCGCCCAGGGAGGCGTCAGCCTTGGGGCCGTGCTGCTGTGTATGCTGCTGCTGATGGTGGGGGGCAGCGCCTTTACCCTGCTGCTGGGCCCCGATCTGCAGGCTCTGCTTACTGCTCTTGCCGGCTGAGGCACCCTCAGCCGAGACTATAAACCAAAGGAGTCTGAATCATGAAAAAGATCACCAAGGCGGTCATTCCGGCAGCAGGTCTTGGCACCCGGGTGCTGCCCGCCACCAAGGCGATGCCCAAAGGAATGCTCCCCCTCGTGGACAAACCCGCCATCCAGTATCTGGTGGAGGAGGCTGTCCGTTCCGGCATCACCGACATCCTTATCATCGTGAGCCGCAATCAGGACATCATCCAAGACCACTTTGACCGCAGCCCTGAGCTGGAAGCAAAACTTGCCGCTCCCGGCAAGGAGAAGATGCTGGAAGAGTGCCTCGGCATCTCCGATCTGGCCAACATCTTCTTCGTCCGCCAGCAGCAGACCCTCGGCCTCGGCCACGCTGTCAGCATGGCTAAGCCCTTCACCGGCGACGACCCCTTCGTGGTCATCTACGGTGACGACGTCATCTGGGGCGAGGACCCGGTCTGCGCCCAGCTCATCCGTGCCTACGAGGAGTTCGGCCGTCCGGCTGCCGGCGTGTCCGCCGTGCCTTGGGCCGACGTGAGCCGTTATTGCAGCCTCAAGACCACCCCCATCCATGACAATTACTTCTTTGTGGACGATATGATCGAGAAGCCCAAGAAGGGTCAGGAGTTCAGCAACTACTCCATTCTGGGCCGTGTGCTGCTGACCCCGGAGATCTATGACATCCTCGTCAGGACCAAGCCCGGTGCCGGCGGCGAGATCCAGCTGACCGACGCCATGGCCGAGTATGCCCGCAACTACGGCGGCATGACGGCTGTGGAGTTCACCGGCAAGCACTACGACATGGGCAACAAGCTCAAGGTCGCTGAGGCACAGGTGGAGCTGGCCCTGCAGCACCCCGAGATCGGCGAGGCATTCCGCGCCTACCTGAAAGAGTTCTGCAAGACGCTGTAACTTATCCAGCGAAAAGAGCTTCGGGATTTTCCGAAGCTCTTTTCTATGCCCCTGAATGACAACCAAAAAGCGCCCTCACCTTGTCATCGGTGAGGGCGCTTTGCTGATCGCTGATTATTTTGATTGGGTTGATTATCTCAGATTAGTCGCTGACGTAGGGCATCAGAGCAACGTGACGAGCACGCTTGATAGCCACGGTCAGTGCGCGCTGATGGAAAGCGCAGGTGCCGGTAACACGGCGGGGAATGATCTTTGCACGCTCAGAGACGTACTTACGCAGACGGGGAACGTCCTTGTAATCGATGGTGTCGATGCGATCGACACAGAAGCTGCAAACCTTCTTGCGGCCGCGACGCATGGGGCGTGCGGGACGAGAGCCTTCGGTTCTTTCAAAAGCCATTGCTTATTACCTCCTGTTGGATTTTTACGGTTAAAACACCGGTTCGGGAATCAGAACGGCAGGTCGTCGCTGTCGTCGATGACGGCGAAGTCATCTGCATTGCCGGCGGAATAGCTGGGAGCTGCCTCCACAGCAGCCGGACGGGCAGGGGCTGCGTTCTGGTAGGACGGAGCAGCATTCTGATAGCTGCCGCCGCCCTGATTGCTGCCATTCGATTTGGAGCCAGCAAAGTTGACGTTGTTTGCCACGACCTCCACAGCGGTACGGTTGTTTCCGTTCTTGTCCTGATACTGGCGGGTCTGGAGACTGCCTTCGATGGCGATCAGACTGCCCTTCTGGAAATACTTGGAGACGAACTCTGCCTGCTGGCGCCATGCGACGATGTCGATGAAATCGGCCTGACGCTGCTCGCCCTGACGGGCAAAGTTGCGGTCACACGCAATGCGGAAGCTGCACACATTGGTGCCGCTCTGGGTGGTGCGAAGCTCGGGATCCGCCACGAGGCGGCCCATGATCGCTACAACATTCAACATAATACGGACTCCTTTTTCGTCACGAAAAGATTACTCCTCGTGGGCAACGATCAGGCTGCGCATAACGCCCTCAGTGATCTTGTACACACGGTCGAGCTCAGCGGGGAAGCTGGGGTCAGCAGTGAAGTTGATCACGGTGTAGACGCCTTCCTCCTCATCGTTGATGGGGTAGGCCAGACGGCGCTTGCCCCACTCATCGATGGAATCGATGGTACCGTTAGCCTCGATCAGGGACTTGAACTTACCGATGAGAGCGGAAGAAGCCTCCTCGTCGAGAGCAGCGCTGGTAATCAGCATGGTTTCGTACTTTGCCATTTTGTAGCACCTCCTTTTGGACTTAAGGGCCTCAAGAATATGAGGCCAAGGGTACACAGCCAGCGCGGCGTCGCGCGGACTGTGCGGCGTGTCTGTTCAGACAGCAACTTATTATAGCAAGCCCCGCAAAAATTGTCAAGCCCTCCCGCAGGATTTTTTTCGTATTTTTGAGCGCATGACAGCAAAATCTCCCCCATCATTCTTTTTATGTTTTTCCAGTATATCCGTCATATCTCTTTTATATGGCATCCTTAGTCATTTCCAAGTCAGTTTTCCTTTGCATTTCGCCGAAAGATGGACTATAATAAAAGATGTGCTTCTCCCCTTCTGTCTTTGTGCGCGGCGCATGGCAGGGCTTACGGGGGAGCGAAACGACTGCTAACGTCAAAGGAAGGATCATTTATGTATTCCATTTTTCGGAATCTCGCCCTCATCCTCATCAGCGCCAAGTTCTTCGCGCTGCTCGCCCGCAAATGCCGGGCGCCGCAGGTGGTGGGTGAGATCATCGCGGGCCTCGTCATCGGGCCCTGTCTGCTGAACCTCGTCCAGCCCAGCGACTCCATCGCCATTTTTGCTGAGATCGGTGTCGTGCTGCTGATGTTCACCACCGGCCTCGGCACCAACCTTCAGGAGCTGATGCGGGCCGGCCCCATCGCCACCCTCATCGCCTGCGTGGGCGTGGCCGTGCCTCTGGCGGGCGGCACCCTGCTCTACAGCCTGTTCTACGGCTTTTCGGCGCTGGGCAGCCCGGAGTTTTATCGGGCGCTCTTCATCGGCACCATCATGACGGCCACCAGCGTCTCCATCACCGTGGCCACCCTGCAGGAGCTGGGCAAGCTCAAGAGCTTCCTCGGCACCACCATCGTCAGCGCAGCCGTCATTGATGATGTCATCGGCATCGTGGTGCTCACCTGTGTGCTGGGTGCCAGCGGCGGCACAGACACCAGCCTCGTCGATGTGCTGATGGACACCGTCCTCTTCTTCATCGCAGCCATCGTCATCGGCCTCATCATCCACAAGGCCATGCTCTGGCTGGACCATCGCAACCCCCACACCCAGCGCATCACCATCGTCAGCCTCGCCTTCTGCTTTGCCATGGCCTACATCGCCGAGCAGTACTTCGGCATCGCGGACATCACGGGCGCTTACATTGCCGGCATCGTGCTCTGCTCCCTTGAGGATGCGTCCTACATCGAGCGCCGGGTGGACATCAGCAGCTACACCCTCTTCGCCCCCGTCTTCTTCGCCAGCATCGGCCTGAAGACCGACATCAGCGGCCTCACCCCCACTATCCTGCTGTTCAGCGCCTGCTTCGTGATTGTCGCCCTGCTCACCAAGATCATCGGCTGCGGCCTCGCCGCGAAGGCCTGCCGCTTCAACTGGTCGGACTCTCTCAAGGTGGGCGTCGGCATGATGACCCGCGGCGAGGTGGCCCTCATCGTGGCCCAGAAGGGCCTCGGGGTCGGTGTGGTGGACCCTGTTTACTTCACCGCCGTCATCCTGCTCATCGTCGTGTCCTCTATCGTGACGCCGCTGGCGCTGAAGGGGCTGTTTACGAAGGGTTAAGCTTCACCCGGAAGCTTTCCCTCTCTTCCCTCAAGGCAAGGTCGTCCTCTGTCCAACCTCTCAGTCTGCTTCGCAGACAGCTCCCCTTGTAGGGGAGCCTCTGGCGAAGAGGGAAAACTTTGCGGTATGCCAAAGCCTCCCCTCGGTAGGGGAGGTGGCATCGCGCAGCGATGACGGAGAGGTTTTCAACAGAAAGCCCCCTCTTCCATTCGGAAGAGGGGGCTTTCTGTTTATCTTACTGATTTTCCTCTAAAACTCAGACCACCTGAATGCGGCCTGCGCCGTAGGGATTCTCGTAGTTCAGCAGGTAGCCCGGATAGCTTGCCAGCGGGCTGTTGGCACTGCTCAGAACAGGCATATCGTTCACAGCGTCGAAGATCATGGCGTAGGTGGACATGACGAGGTAGTCCTCAGAGACATAGTCCTTGATGAGCTCTGCGCCGTCGAACATGGCGAAGCCATCGCCCAGATTGCGCAGGGTGTAGTTCATGCCGGCCAGCGCATAGGTGCGGTTCAGGTCCAGCGGCTCGTAAGCGCCGGTCTTCTTGTTGTAAATGCGCACGTTCTGGACGCGGGGCGTGCCGGTGGCGCTGCCCATCCAGACATTCTTGTCGTCGGTGGGGACGGTGTTGGGGATGTCGGTGTGGATCTCGTAGGTCGCACCGGCAACATGCAGGAAGCCGCCGTTCTCCTTGCCCTCCGGGCCGACGAAGCGGGCGCCGAATTCCAGAGCATCCTGGATCTGCTTGCCGGTAACAGACATCAGGCAGGCCACGTTGCCGAAGGGGCTGACCTGCTTGCAGGTCTTGAAGGTCCACTTGCCGGCGTCCACATCGGTGCGGATGCCGCCGCCGTTCATCATAGCGATGTCGCAGTCCAGCTGCTCGACCTCATTGAAGTAAGTATAGATGCCGTCGGCCACGAAGTCGCCGAGGTTGGTCTCGCCCGTACGGATGCGGCGCTTGCCGGTAGCGGGGTCGTTGATGTAGAATTTGATGTCCGTGGTGGCGATCTGCTCGCCCAGCATAGCGTCCACGTCGTTGATCCAGGCTTCTGCGGTAGCAGCCACAGCGGCGTCGGAGACATCAGCGGTGGAGATGAGCTCGGTGGTGATCGCGCCGTCCTCGGCGATGGTCATCTTACCGACGTTTGCCAGATAAGAGCCGGTCTGGGTCAGGGTGACAGCCTTGCCGGCTGCATCGTAGACCTGCTTGTTCTCCATGACGGTGTGAGAGTGGCCGTCGATGAAGGCGTCAAAGCCGGTGGTGTTGGCAATGACTTCCTCACTGGTCCAGGGAGAGGAGGACGGGTCAACGCCCAGATGGCCCAGACCGATGATGATGTCTGCGCCCAGGGTCTTGGCCTTGTCGATGGCCTTCTGGACGGCGTCGTACAGCTTCCTGCCGTCGTCACCGCCCAGGATGTCGTAGATGTACTTGGTCTGCTTGGCGTTCATGAAGTAAGCAGGAGTGGACTTGGTGAAGGACTCGGGGGTCGTGATGCCCACGAATGCGATCCACTTGCCGCCTGCGGGGAACAGCTTGACAGCGGGCAGGACGCGCAGGCCGGTGCGCAGGTCCACCCAGTTGCAGGAGACATAGGGGAAGTCCGCTTCCTTGATGATGGCCTTTGCGCGGGCCATGCCGTAGTCGAACTCGTGGTTGCCCAGAGTAGCGATGTCGTAGCCAGCCTCGTTCATCAGCTCGATGATGGTAGCGCCGTTGTCCATGGAGCCGTAGGCAGTACCCTGAATATGGTCGCCAGCGTCCACCAGCAGGACGGGCTTGCCCTCATCCACGTAGCCCTGCTTCATGGCAGCGATCGCGGCATAGGTCAGTTTGGGAGACTTGTTGTCGATGTAGGTGTGGACATCGTTGGTGTACAGGATGGTGACAGCGGCATCCTTGCCCGTCAGGAAACCGGCCGAAGCCTGAGGAACGGCAGCAGCCATGGCGGAGGCAGCGGCGGTGACACCGGCAGCCTTCAGGAAATTGCGGCGAGAAATAAAGTGTTTCACGAAAAAGAACCTCCTTTATGTTCCAGACCAGTTTTTGCGGCACAGCCTCTCTTCCGCTGTGCCGCATTCTTTGTTTTAAGCTTACCACAGAACCGCCGAAAGAGCAAGCACAAAGATGGTCATTCTGCATAATAGTTTTCTTTGTGAGTACGACTTTTTATGAAATCTCGCGCAAATCAGCACAAAAGACCGGGCCGCTGCTTCCTGCCTCAGGCTTGCAGCGACCCGGTCTTCCGGTTATGGAGGGATCAAAAATGGAGTGTTATTGTCAGATCGCGTGATACTGGCGCAGGAACTTCTCGAGGTCGGTGCCTTCGATCTTCTTCAGCGCCTCCTTCAGGGCGATGCGGCCCATAAGGGGCAGCTCCATATCCGTGAGCTTCCGGCCATCCCGCAGCTTCACCGAGGCATCCACCAGCGCCCGGACGTCATAGGTGCTGCCCCAGACCTCCGGCACGCCCCGGTCGATGTTCAGCAGCCGGTACACCGCCTCCATGCCGGTGCGCATGGAGTATTCGGTGGTGAAGATGGTGTCCCGGCCGGTCTCGGCGAACTGACCGAGGAAGGCAAAGTTCACCGCATCCTTCGGCACGATGTCGGGGCGGTCGCCCTTCGCGCGGGGCATGAAGAAGGCGTCGATATAGGGCATCATGACCGGCACGGTGTTGGCGCTGTGCTCGGCAAGCTCTGCGATGTCCTCCACCGGCACGCCCAGATGGTAGAGCCACTCCATGCAGATCTCCCGGCCGGTGCAGTCCCGCATGGGCTTTTTGACGTAATCGCCGGGCTTATCGCTGAACAGGCCGTACACCCAGACGCAGAGCTGGTCTTTGGGCTGTGCGCGGAACTGCTGCTGCCGGTTCAGGGTCCAGCTCAGCAGCCAGGCCGAATCCTTCACGGTGACGATGCCGCCGGTGACGGTGCGGCCGCTGAAGGGGTCGCGCTTGCAGATCTTCTGGATATACCGGGGGATCTTCTCATCCAGCGTCGTGATGGTGGCGCTTTCCCAGTTGCTCAGCTCCGGCTGGCTGCAGAACTTTTCCGGGTGGCCGAAGGAGTCGTCCAGCGCGGCGATGCGCTTCCAGAGGTCCCAGCCGTTGCCCGGCTTGATGGCGGGGTCGAAGCCCGTGGCCTTGTTCTGTGCGCCGACGGTGCAGCTCTCCACGCAGCCGCCGTTGGTGATAAAGAGCAGGTCGTCCTCGGTCAAATCAATGGTCTCCACCGCGCCCTTGTGGTCTACCGTGATGCCTGCCGCCTGCTTTTTGCCCGGCTCGAGGCTGAACTGGACGTCCACGACCTTTGTGTCGTAGTAGAACTGGACGCCGTGGTCTTTCAGGTAGGTGACCATGGGCAGGATGATGGACTCGTACTGGTTATACCGGGTGAAGCGGAGGGCCGTGAAGTCGGGCAGACCGCCGATGTGGTGGATATACCGCTTGAGGTAGAGCTTCATCTCGAGGGCGCTGTGCCAGTTCTCAAAGGCGAACATGGTGCGCCAGTAGAGCCAGAAGTTGGAGTTGAGCACCTCATCGTCAAAAAAGTCGGTGATCTTTTTGTCCTCAAGCTGCTCGTCGGGGGTGAAGAAGAGCTTCATGATCTCCATGGCTCCCTTATCCGACAGGCCGAACTTGCCGTCGGTGTGGGCGTCCTTGCCCCGGTTCACGGTAGCGCGGCAGAGGGAGTAGTTGGGGTCGGCCTTGTTCAGCCAGTAATACTCGTCCAGCACACTGGCTCCCTCCGTCTCCAGCGAAGGGATGGAGCGGAGCAGATCCCACATGACCTCGAAGTGGTTGTCCATCTCACGGCCGCCCCGCATCACATAGCCCACGTCGTACTTGTAGCCGTCGCAGGCACCGCCGGGCAGGGGGTCTTTTTCAAAAACGTGTACCCTCTCCCCCTTCATCTGGCCATCCCGCACCAGATAGCAGGCTGCCGTCAGAGCCGCCAGACCGCTGCCGATGATATAAGCCGATTTGCGATCCACGCCTTCGGGCTTGCGGGGCCTCGCAAAGGCTTCGTAATTGCCACTGGAATAATACATAGACGTGACCTCCATTTTGTTCTGTACCGGCAGCACGTTCGGCCCCGGTTTGTTTGGTTCTGGCATCAGTATACCCCGCCGCTTCCCACCCTACAACAAACAAAACCGCCCAACTGCCGCAATTTTTGGCAAATGGGCAGGTTTGCATAAAAAATCCGCCCCCGGTGTACCGGAGACGGATAAAAAGTTTTATGATGACTCAGAATGTCAGCCGCATCTGATGCCAGACCACATCGCCGTGGGTGGAGACGGAAACGCCCTCATCCACGAAGCCGAACTGCGCATAAAAGCCGATGAGCCGTTCCTTGCAGGTGAGCACGATGCCCTTGCGCCCGGCGGCTTTCGCGTCGGCGCAGACCTGCCGCAGAACACGGGAAGCACAGCCTTCGTGCCGATGGGACGGGGCGGTGACGACGCTGAATATCATCTGCCACGCCCCCTTCGGCGTGTGAAGATGGGGGTCATCGTACATCTCATCGGTGAGGTCGGGCATATCGGTGACGAAGCCGTTGACGAAAGCTTTCACCTCGCCGCCCTCGTCCAGCAGCCAGAAACAGTCCGGGTAGACAGCCACACGCCCGGCGATGCTCTGCTGGGACGCACCCTCAGCGGGCGGGTAGGACGCAGCTTCGATGTCAGCCAGTGTGTCCACATCAGCGGGCAGTGCATGACGGATGCTCATGCTCTCCCCTCCTCAGGCTTTGGCGGCGGGAGCCACTTCAAAGTCGATCTTGCCCAGATTGACGTCGGCGCGGACAATGGTGATCATCATCTTGTCGCCGAGGCTCCAGGTCTTGCCGGAAGCGGGGTCGGTCAGGCGGACGCCCTCGGTCAGGCTGGTGCCGGAGGGAGTCAGGCTGGAGGCAGGCACAAAGCCCTCCACGCCGTTGTCCAGCTCGATGAAGAGGCCGCGCTGGGTCACGCCGGAGATGGTGCCCTCGTAGCACTCGCCCAGATGGCGGCGGGCATACTCGGCCTTATAGCAGTCCTCGGCCTTCCGCTCGATCTGCATGGCGATGACCTCGCGCTCGCTGGACTGCTTGGAGGCGCGCTCTGCGAAATCGGTGTAGCGGAGGATCATGGTCTCCTTCTCCGTCCCCTTGAGCATATCGGTCATGATGCGATGGATGGCCAGGTCGGGGTAACGGCGGATGGGGCTGGTGAAGTGGGCGTAATCCTTCAGCACCAGACCGTAGTGGCCCTTGGGCTTCTCTTCGTAGAGAGCCTTGGACATGCAGCGAAGCATACCGGTGTTGATGATCTGCTCATAGGGGGTGCCGCGCACACCCTCGAGGATGGCGCTCAGCTCCTTGGGAGCGGGAACGTCCTTGGCGAAGTGGTCATTGATGCCGCAGGCCTGCAGCAGAGCGTGCAGACGCTCCAGCTTTTCGGCGTTGGGCTCTTCATGGACGCGGTAGACGAAGGGGATCTGCTTGACGCGGGCAAAGTGGGCGGCGCACTGGTTGGCCAGCAGCATGAACTCCTCGATCATGCTCTCGCTCTCGCCGGAAGTGCGCTTCTTGACGTCGATACAGCGGCCATTCTCGTCGAGGATGAGCTTGACTTCGCCGCTCTCGATGTCCATGCAGCCGCGCTCCTTGCGCAGACGGGCGCGGTGGCCGTACAGCTCCTTCATGGCGGGCAGCTGGTCGATGACATCGGCATACTTTGCCTTGATCTCGGCGTCGGCCGTACCGGCCAGCAGAGCGTTGATCTCGGAGTAGACACCCTTGACGCGGCTGCGGATGATGGACTTGACGAAGCGGTAATCCGTCAGATTCCCCTCCTTGTCCAGACGCATCAGGCAGGAGAAAGCCAGACGCAGCTCGTTCTCGTTCAGGCTGCAGATGCCGTTGGACAGGGCCTTGGGCAGCATCGGAACGACCTGATCCGCATAATAGACGCTGGTTGCGCGGCTGAACGCCTCGTTGTCCAGCTCGGTGCCGGGCTTGACGTAGTTGGAGACGTCGGCGATGTGGACGCCCAACTCAAAGCCGCCGTCAGAGGTGCGGGTCAGGCTGATGGCGTCGTCGATGTCCTTGGTCTCGGCGCTGTCGATGGTGAAGATGGGCAGGGCGCGCAGGTCCATGCGGCCCTCGCAGTCCTTCTCAGAGACCTCTGCGCCCTCGAACTTCTTGGCCTCATCCCGCACTTTATCCGGGAAGCGGGTGCGGATGTCCTTTGCGTAAAGCAGAGCCTTGGCGCAGCGCTTGGCCTCGTCGGAGCTGCCGAAGCGCATGGCGACGCCCACGCGGTGATCTTCCTGACGGTTGCCGCGGTTCAGGATCTCGACGGCTACCTTGTCGCCGTCCTTTGCGCCGCCCTCGCAGTCGCGGGCCAGCGGCATGGTGATGGCCGGGCAGTCGTCCGGCACGAAGCGCAGACGGCCCTCGACCCGGCGCACAGTGCCGACCAGGTCGTTTTTCTCGGTCAGGATGGCGAGGATAGCGCCCTCGTCGCTGCCCTCCACACGGGGATGCTCGAATTTCTCCACCAGCACGTCGTCGCCGGGCATTGCGCCCTTGGTGAAGCGGCCGGGGATGAAGATGTCGCTGGTGCCGTCCTCCAGCATGACGAAGGCAAAGTTTTTGCCCAGCTTGACCACCTTGCACAGCAGAGCCTTGTCGGCACGGCCGGAGCGGACGGTAAAGAACACACCCTGACGCTGGCAGACGACAGCCTCTCGCACCAGTTCGTCCAGAGCTTCCATCACCTTGCGGTCTGCGCCGCGCTCGCCGCCGAACTTCTGCTTCAGCTCTTTGACGGTGCAGGGCTGGTTCTGGATGGCATGTTCGATTTTATCGCGCATTGACATAAATTTTCTTTCTCCTTAACTACCATAGCCCGCCCTCCACCGGGGCGCGGCTTCTTCCCTCTTATCTCTTTTTATAACAACATATAGACACAAAAACAGCCCCGCTTTCATCACGGGGCTGCGGGCGCATACTCAGGCCAGACGGCTTGCGAACACGCAGGCCAGGATGGCCACCACAAAGAAGATGATACCGGCGATGCGGGTCACCTTTGCCAGCATCTGGTCCGCAGGGGTCAGACGGGTGTTGTTTGCGCCGTAAGCGCTGCCGTTGATGGCACCAGCCAGACCCTGACCGTGGGTATGCTGCATCAAGGTGAGGGCAAAGATGACCACCGAGACGACGAGCAGAATGACGCCGCCGACGATTTCAATGACTGCCATGGATGAAAACGCTCCTTTTATTGTTAAATTTGGATAACAAACATACAAATACAAGTATATAGTAACATACCTCGGCCAAAAAAGCAAGCAGAAAAGCAAAACCATTCACTCCCCGGCGCTCAGTGCGTCGCACAGGCGGGCAAAGACGGCTGCGCTGGACACCTCCGGCTCTGTCTGGGCGTCCTGCATCACCACGATGGTCCAGCGGGGCTTTTCTGCCGGGTAAAAACCGGCGAACCAGTGGTTTTTCAGCTCTTCGCCGTCCCGGAACTGGCCGGTCTGGGCGGTGCCGGTCTTTCCGGCGGCAGTCCCCTCGGAGGGGGCGGCCTGCCGGCCCGTTCCCTCTGCCACGACGCCCGCCAGCAGCTCCTGCAGTTTTTCCGCCGTCTGCACCGAAAACACCCGTCGGGACGAGCTATGTGCCAGCGGCGTGAGCTCTTCGCCCGTCGTCTCGTCCACGGTACACTCCACGAAAAGCGGGGTGTGATAGACGCCGCCCGCCGCAAGGGTGTTCATCATCCCGGCCACCTGCAAAGGCGTCGCCAGAAGCTCCCCCTGTCCGAAGCAGAAGTTCGCAAACTGCCCCTCGTTTTCGAGTGTCTCTGCTTCGGGCAGAACGCCAGAAGCCGATCGGAGACCGCCTGCAATGTCCTGTCCCTTCCCGAAGCCCAGCGCTGCCGCCATCTTCCGGACACGCTCCGGCCCCAATTTCCGCCCCAGCTCGATAAAGTAGCCGTTGCAGCTCTTTTCCAGAGCGCCGTCCAGCCCCACGAGGCCGTGAGGCACGCTTCCGGCACAGCGGTAGACCTGACCGTTCAGGGCGTCGTAGCCGGGACACTCCCGGGTGAAGTCCCCTTCTCCGGCTTCCAGCGCCGCTGCGGCCAGCACCGGCTTGAAGACCGATCCCACCGCATAGGCCGAAAAAGCACGGTTCAGAAGCGGGCTGCCCGGAACCGTCAGGCTCTCGCCCACATTGGCCGCATCAAAACCCGGCAGGCTGACACAGGCCCGCACCTTGCCGCTGGCTGCATCTATAATAAGGATGCACCCGGTGGCCATGCTCTCCGCTGCCACCCCTTCTGCGGCCCTCTGGATACTGCGGGAGAGGGTCAGCCGCACACCCTGCGGGGCAGAGTCTGCTTTTTCTAAAATCGGCTCACTGCCCCGCTGCAGCCGTCCCTGCGCTGTGACCGCACAGTGCAGTGTATCCCGCTCGCCGGTGTAAAGGACATCGTCCAGCGCAGCCTCAAGGCCCGCTGCGCCGTGGCCCTCGCTGTCCAGATAGCCGATGAGCTGTTCTGCCAGCGGGGCAGCGGCGTACCGCCGGGGAACGGCATAGCACCGCACGCCCAGCCCGCTTACATCCTGCACCACGTCCAGCAGAAAGGGTCGGGAAGTATTCCGCTCCCGGTAAAGCCTGGCCTGCCCGTCGGCGTCCGCATAGGGGTAGAGCCGCGCGTAGCTGCTCTCACCCGGGAAGCAGAGGGCCAGCCACTGCTCCGAAAGCCCCGTCAGCGCCAGACCGTCGCAGTCGTAGAAGTTCCCCCGCGCCGCAGGCAGGCGGAGGACCGCTTCGCTCTGCGCCGCCGCCCGCACGGCGTAGTCCGTGTTCGAGCAGAGCCAGTATAACCGGCAGACCACCGCCGCAAACCCCAGCAGCAGCGCCCCGTACAGCGCAAGCACTCTCCGGCCCGACATAAAAAGCCCCCCTTCCCTGCCCGGTAGTATGGGCAGAAAAGGGGGTCGGTACACAAAAGAGGCAGAGCCTCCGAAGAAGCTCTGCCTCAGATACTGAAACAGTATGCGCGTTTTGGGAAAGGCTGCGGCTTAGTACATGCCGCCCTTCCAAACCACACTTTTGGAGCCGAATCACGAATATCGGGAAACGTAGACTTTTGTAGAATTATCAAGGCCACAAGCCGATTTTTCCAGATTCTCCGTTTTTGCACGATCCACGCTTTTCTACGCAAATCTACGCCACTTACCAGGTGATTGGCGTAAGTTTTGGCGTAAGTTTCGGCGTAAGCAATTCCGCTTCATGCGTCGAAAATCACAGGTTGCCGGCGATCTGTTCAAAGGCTCTTTCAACCGATTCAAAGCTGCTGTGCGTGTAGACATCCAACGTCACACTGGCATTGGAGTGTCCCATCAGGTATTGCAGGCTTTTTACATCCAGCCCGGCCTGCTGAACATTGGTGCAGAAGGTGTGTCGCAGCACATGAGGTGTAATGCGCGGAACAGGTTTGCCGTACGCCTTCTCAAACTTTCCCTGCACGCCACGCATATAGTTTTCCAAGTGCATTGCCACCTTCGGCATCCCGGACTTGTCCAGAAAGAGAAATCAGCTGCAGCCATCCACCAGCGCTTCTACCTTTGTGGATGCTCTGGCTTTTACTACACGCTGCAACGCTGCACAAACGGTATCTGTCATGGGAACATTGCGGATACCGCTTTTTGTTTTCGGCGGTGTGACAAAGTAGGGCTTCTCAGCCGTCTGGCAAAGCTGCCGCCGCACATGGATGCAGTGTCGTTCAAAGTCGATATCTGCTCTTGTCAGGCCGTACAACTCGCTCACACGCAAGCCGGTCCCCAAAAGAATGACGATATCATCATAATAGTTGCCGCCGTAGTCTTGAACGAATTGCAGATATTTCTCCTGCTGCTCTCTGGTCAGTGCATCACGCACATAAGCGTCCTTCGGCACAACGTCCGACAGCTTGAACTTAAATGGATTCTTGCGGATGATATCATCCTCTACCGCCATCTCAAACGCCGGTCTGACAACGCTTTGCAGGATTCCTATGGTGTTTTGCTTGAAACCGCTGTCATGCAGAAACACGAACCAGCCTTTCGCATCGGACAATTTTACCGTTTTGATGGGTTTTTGCCCGAAAGGGTCAGCATAAATCCGCTTGACCGCCGTGTTGTACGACCGAAGTGAATTGGGTTTCAACCCACGTTTCAGGTTCATATAGCGGTCAACCAGATCAGCCACCGTCATCTCTCCGGTGGCGTAGTCGATACCGTCTGCCAGATCGCGCCACAGTTCTTCCTCTTTTTTCCGCAGCTCTGTCAGGGATTTAGCGTAAATACAACGCCGTTTCTTGTGGATATCGGTATAACGATAGTCGTAAGTGCCGTTTGCTCTCTGGCTTTCGCCATCCTTCAAAACACGGCCCTTGCTATCCTTGCGCTTTTCAGGCATTTAGAAACTCCTTTCTGTGAAAAGCGCATCTATAAGGTCAGTGTCAGTATAACACATCAACCATGCGATTTCCACCCGCAGCGAATGAGAAAAGGACGGTTTCACATTTGCAGCCTTTGGCAACCTCTCAAATAGAATATGCTTGCTCGACAAAGCAATCGAACAGGCGACGTTTGATCAGACGCTTGTTTCCCACCCAGAGGACGAATTTGCATTTATCTTCATTCGTGATTTCACGTAGCTTGTTGATGCCAATGCCGGAGTAAGCCGCAGCTTCTTCCAGCGTCAGATTGCTCTTTTCCCAAATCGGGACATCCTTCATAGGCATTTTCCTTTCCTTGTAGCTGTGCTGTGTGCCAGCAAGTTTTTCAAGCTTTCTTTCCGATTCATCCAATCAATTCTTTCAGCCGTTCCAGCTTTTCTTGTGCGTTTTCTCTCCGTAAGCTGACACCAATACAGGAGATGGGAACGCACATCTCCAACAGGCGGTCATAGATGCGGGCGTGAGCAGTATCCTGTGGGTGCCGGATCTCGTCCAACGTCAGATTGGTCGTGACGATCAGAGGCTTTCGGCTGCGGTAGCGACTGTCTACAATGTTGTAGATTTGTTCCAGCGCATACTCTGTGCTGCGCTCCATGCCGAAATCGTCAATGATGAGAAGCGGATAGCGGCACAGCCGATCTACCACCTCGTTCCGCCCGGAAAAGCTGTTGTTCAGCTCGTTCAGGATGTGTGCGAAGTTCGTCATGCGCACAGGCACTTCCTGAGCCATCAGAGCGTTCGCAATGCACCCGGCAAGGAAACTCTTGCCGGTGCCTACACCGCCCCAGAGAAGAAGCCCCAGGTTCTCCGTACGCACGGTTTGCCACTGCTCTACATAGCGGTGTGCATGGTGCATCTGCGGGCTGTGGCCATTGTCATTTTCAAAGGTCCAGTTGAGCATTGCCGGGTCAGAAAACCCCTCAGCTTTCAGCCGCCGCACAAGGTCGCTGTGCTTTTGCCGGCTGATAAGGGCTTCCTGTTTTTCTCTTTCCGTGCGCTGGCAGCTGCATTCGACGGGGTGCTTGTTCTTACCCATCAGGGCAATGCCCTTTGTAAAGAACGCTTCTTTTGGGGTGTGACACTTTCCACAATGAAGCAGGCCGTCCTTGCCATAATAATCATCGGTGTTTTCAGGAATACTGGATGGGAGCTGTTCCAAAATTTTCTCAATCGTCTTTATAGGCTTTCTCCTTCCTTGAATGTGTAGTCCGGGATACCCGGTGCTTGCTTCTGTTCTGACTTTTGCCGTTTCGCCCAGATACGCAGGGTGGCGGCATGGTCGGTGTACTTTCTTCCGGTAGACTGGATATAAGCCGAAAGCTGGTTGATCAAGTTATCCAGCCCGGAGAAATCAGCTTTGAGCCGCTTATACTCTTTTTCCGTCAGAAAGACATTCTGGTATTCTCCCAACGATAGACAAGCATTGTTTGATCTTATTCGGTGGTTATCATTCGGGTTGTTCTTATTACGTTGGTTAGGTGTGCATTTTTGCGCAATCATACTGTGCGTTTCTGCACAGTCAGCTTGTGCGCTGGTGCATACTATGACTGCGCAATTCTGCACAGTATGCGGAACTTTGAGCAGAATGTGGCTGGGTTTAGAAAAGCCGTAGCGCACTCGTTCGGCAAGGTCAGTTTTTTCCAATTCTGTAAAGGCGCGTGTCACGCTGGAAATACAGCACCCTAAATCCTTCGCCAGATTGGAAAGCGGATAGATCACATAAATGCGTCCCCGATCGTCCACCCAGTTGTTTTTCTGGGAGAGTGTGGCACGGTCGAGCAGGAACGTGTAGAGAAGCTTTGCCGTGTGGCTCAGGTCAGCGTCGAGAAGAAACCGGGCATAGGGTAGATACTGTGGCAGTGGCATATTGTGTTTCAAATAATCCGAAATTGCATTCACCTCCGTTTTTACCTCCGAATTAGTGCTAGACTGTTTGAGAGTTCGGGTTTCTATCATTGTTCAGACGATCTTTTACCATCTGAAGATACCGGCTGGCGCGGTCGATAAAAATCAGCAGCTTCTCATTGTTCTTCGGTTCGGTAAGAATATCGGGGTATTCACGAAAACACATTTCCCACCGCCGGACAAAATCCTCCTGCGCTCCCTGAATCTCGCACATCATGGCTTCGCCATCTGCCAAACGGCGAGGTGAATAGATGCTCTTGACGACATCCTTGAGATTCTGTTTTTCTTCCTTGTTGAGTCCTTTCTTGTGCCCCTGAATGTCTTGCTTGAAGGTCGTTATAAACGCATTGTCCTTTGAAGGCGGTGAATACGAATCTGTGATACTGGAATCCCGTTCGGCTTTAGGCTTACGCAGCTCTGCCACAACTTCGGGACGCTTTTCCTTTGGAACCTTTGCAATCGAGGAAATTTCACGGTCGGTTGCCCGGATCTTTCCACGCAGGATTTCTTCCTGCGCTCCGGGTACTGCTTCCTCCGCTGCTTCCACACCTTTTGCAAATTGCTCTGCACGGTAAACATAGCTTTCGGATGTTCCATGTTCCGCAGCAACCTTCGACCGTGAACCGTGCTTTGTGCGGTCTGGTTCATTTTGAACCAGACCACTTTCAGATGCCAAGGTGTACTGATTACCGTGAAACGATTTGATTTGCTTTTCCGCTTTTGCCTGCTTTCCGATCAGGAACTTTTTCTGTTCTGGGGTCAGGTTTCGCCGCCCAAGCTGATTTTTACAGATCCATACGAGTGCTTCATAACGGCTGGAAAATTCTTTTTCGATGACTTCAAATGGAATAAATGGATATTTCCGAAGAATTTGATAGCGTGTATGTCCATCCACAATATAGCCGTTCCACGTGATGATCGGATTCAGTACACGTTCTTCTTTTAGGATGTTCATTTCCAGTTGGTGGGTTTCCTCAAACGACGGAGGGTTGATTTGATTCTGGAACTCCGGATCGATTTTAAGCTGGCTCAGTTTTGTCATAGGCAAACCATCCTTTCTGAAATGAAATAGAATATCATTGTTCTTACGCCGTTCTCTCTACATGGTGTTCCTGCCCCTTTCCAGCGGCGTTTTCCGGCTCTCCCTTGCGGGGTCTTCGCCGGGTATCCCATGCAGGCGGTCATTCGGTTTTCAAGGTTCAATTGGTGTCTTGCTGGTAGCTTATCACACTTTCAAAAGAATTTTTAGGACCTGACAGGTCCGGTTTTGAGGGAGAAAAGCGGAAGTGATAGTTCCGGTTTCCTGCTGCAAACCATTGGAAAAATTATATCACATCGTAAATTTTGTTTTTAGGAACTGGTAGTTCCGGTTTTTAAAAAATATGAAGTGAATTTCAAGGCAAAATCGGAACTATTGGTTCTGGTTTTGCGTATCAACGTAATTTTAAATATTGGGTGCCGTTCTCTCTGCATGGTGTTCCTGCCCCTTTCCAGCGGCGTTTTCCGGCTCTCCCTTGCGGGGTCATGGCCGGGTATCCCATGTAGACGATCATTCGGTTCTCAAGGTTCAATTGGTGTCTTGCTGGTAGCTTATCACACTTTCAAAAAAATTTTTAGGACCTATTAGTTCCGCTTTTTACATTCAAAACCGGAAGTAATAGGTCCGGTTTGATGCGATATTGAATGAATCAACGCCGATTTTCCTAAAGCAAATTTTTCTCAAGAAAATTTGCTTATTCAGCGTCAGCGAGGAAGCACAGTCAGCGCAGTTCTTGTGCAGAAAAATAACCGTCCACTTCAAGTTAAACTTGAAAACGGACGGTCTGGCTTGCAAAATAATTTTCAAAATTGGAGGGTAGGTTGAGAGGCTTCATAGTACCCGCAAGCAGTGCAGACGTATATACATCTGCTTATTTTGCGTTGCAAAATACTTGTTGGGAACACCCAAACCCGTGAACTGCATCCTGTGGATGCAGGCTATGTGATGGCATCAAAGAATTATTTTTCCAAAGCTGCAGCCTCAGAATTTTTTATTTTCCATTTTTGCATATTGTTTTCCACAAGATGATCCTTGCATCTTACGGTTATTGCAGTACCTTATTCATCAGCTCCTGATAGCTGTCCACATGGTCGTATGTCACAAGGCCATCTGACAATTTTGCAAAGAGCTTCCTGGCGCAGTCGATCTTGGACTTCTCGATTGGGCGCAAGTTCAGGCTTTCCATCGTTCCTTTGGTTTCTGCAATAAAATAGATGTGCTTCACCTTGCCCTCGTGGAACACAATCGCCCAGTCCGGGGAATAGTGCCCAACAGGCGTAGGGATAAAGAAACCTCTGGGCAGCTTTGCATAGATGAACACTTCGTCTGCGCCATCAAGGTTTTCGGCAAATTTGCGTTCCACACTCTTTTCGGCAGAGCCGTCGGTAAAGACATAGTCCTGAATGGCTTTCTTTGCCGGATAGGCTTTATCCATTGTCAAGCCGTGTTTTTCCGCCGTGAAGATGCTGCTGTCGTAGCTGCCCTCAATGGTATCATAGGTGATATGCTCCACGATCATGGTAGCTTTCTGCTCCTTGACCAGCCGGATCACCTTTGCGATAAATTCTTCTGGGTTGTTCTGGTACATCGCAAAGGTTGTCGGCTTGATGCCCTGCAAAATCCGTGCAACGGTATGCCGGGTCAGCGTTGTCCCCTCTGCAATTTTACCGATCAGATCATACGTAACCTGCCCGTTATGTGCATTCCGCAACGCATCTGTTTTGTGCTTTGCGTCGTTGAAGCTGCTGCCTTCCCGCACCATATCGGCACTCAGAACATCTTTCTGACCAGCATAGGTGACGGTATATTGCAACCGGCTGACGTACAACTCGCTGTCGATGTGTACGATTGCTTTCTGAATCAGTTCCTCAGAATCAAAATCCACCGTATAGGCGTATTTGTGGTTGATTGTCTGCCAAAGCTTCTGGAACTCAGCTTTTTCAAACCGGTCGTTCAGCGGATTTTCTAGTACTTTCGGCTTGTTGCCATCCTCAAACATGGACTTGAGCATACTGTCATCATAAATTGCCTGCACAAGCGTGTGCACGCCCTCTTCGATGGGCTTCAGCGTTTCCGGCACCGGTGCCAGCGTTCCGGCCTGTACATCGTCCCGGTAGTCCTGCGTGACGTTATCCTGCTCATCCACATAGTTATTGCGGACAAGATACTGATAGATTGCCCGTGCCTGACGGTCATCCACCTTGACGATTTTGCCATCCAGCCTGATGGTCTTGCCGGTGAAATATGCAATGTCGGCCTTGCGGGGGCGATCATACAGCACTGCTTCGGTCTGCTTTTGCAGTCCATCTACAAATCCTGCATAGCTCTCGCTGGCAATAACGGTCAGGACGTTGATATCCTGCACCTTATCTCCCAGCACTTCCGCATCCATGCGGTTTCCATCCTTGTTCACGCACAGACGCAGTCCACGGCCTACTTCCTGCCGCTTCTGCGTGGTGCTGTCGCTGTGCTTCAGGGTGCAGATCTGGAACACATTCGGGTTATCCCAACCTTCCCGCAGTGCGGAGTGGGAGAAGATGAACCGGGTCGGCTCTTCAAAGGACAGCAGACGTTCCTTGTTTTTCAGGATCAGATCATAGGCAGAAATGTCATCCGACATATCTGAGCCACGCTTGACCGAACTGTTGACGCTGTGACCTTTCTTGTCGATGCTGAAATAGCCCTTGTGGACATCATGCACATCGGTTGAATCCAGATAGGCTGTATAAGCAGGGTCGAACAGGGTACGATGCTCATTCAGAACCGAAAGATACTCCTGCTCAAAAAGCTTGCCGTACTCGCCCAGCAGCTCGTTTCCGTCTTCATCGTACTGGCGGTATTTTGCCACTTCGTCAATGAAAAACAGGGAAAGCGTCTTGATGCCCAGTTTGAACAGTTCCTGCTCTTTTTCAAAGTGCGAAAGGATCGTTTCATGGATCTGCACCCGGCGCATATCATTTTCAGAAACATCGCCGGTGACATCGCCTTTGCGGATGGTGTCCCCGTTCGTAAAGGTCACAACGCCCGTGATCGGGTCGATTTCCGACACCACGAAGCCCTTGTACTGCTCCATTTCCCCGGATTTATAATAGAGATTATCGCCCACATCCAGCATATGGAACTCTCGCTTCGTGCCGTTCTGGTGGCTGACCTCCATCTCCACTTTTGCCCGTGGCGGATTCTTCGGGGAGATGATAATGCTTTCCAGATACAGATACTTGTCCGTACCACGAAGATTTTTTACCTCAAAGCCTTTGACTTCGATCTTTTTGACCAGCCGCTTGTTGTAAGCGTCCAACGCATCCAAAACGTAGATCAGATTGTGCTGCTTGGCATGGGTAGCAGAGTAGTTCAGCGTGAAAAGCGGATTGAACTTTTTCAGGGCTTTCTGGGTAGCGGAGTCCTCTTTGCCCATCTTCTGCGGCTCATCCAGAATCAGGATCGGACGGTTGGCTGCGATGACGTCAATCGGGCGGCGGGAGCCGAACTCGTCCCGCTTGGTGTAGATGATACGCGCCGCAGCATCTCCCTTGCGGCCTTCCACGTTCTTGTCCTCATTCATGGAGGCGGCAAACGCCTGCGTGTTGATGATCATAACATTGATGCCGGAGTTGCTGGAGAACGAATCCAGCTGATTCAGGTTGCTGCTGTTGTAGATAAAGAACCGTGCCTTTTTGCCGTAGCACTCCATAAAGTGATCGGCAGTGATCTCAAAGGACTTCTTTACGCCTTCACGGATGGCGATACTCGGCACAACAACGATAAATTTGCTCCAACCATACCGCTTGTTCAGCTCGAACATGGTCTTGATGTAAACATAGGTCTTGCCTGTGCCGGTTTCCATCTCAATATCCAGAGAACACCTGCCCAGCGGTGCCACCAACTTGTCCGACTGATGGATGTTTGCTTCTGCTTGCAACGCGCGGATGTTCTGAAGCAGCTCCTGGTCGGTCAGTTGGAGTGCTTCGTTCTTAAAACCGGAATCGTTGATCAAATCCAGCAACTCCACCTGTGTTGCATCGTCCCCATTGGAAACAAGGCTCAACTGCTGCGGCTGTGCAGACAGGTTTCCCATATCCCGCAGGTACGACACGCCTGCATTGTAGGGCTGACCCTGAAAGACCCGTGCCACCGCATCCACAGCATCCGTCTGGTACTGCTGAATCTTAAAACTAAACTTCATCTTTGTGGTTTACCTCCTGCTCCAGCATCAGGAACCGGTCAAAATCGCTTTCATACAGGCGATCCTGAATGACACGATACTTTTCGTATTCGGTTTCTGCATGGAGTTTGGCCTGTTCCGCGCTGATTTTACCGGGGCCTGTCAGCAGTTCATTGCCGTTGAACTCCAGAAAACCATCCAGCCGCTTTGCCCAGTCCTCCATGCTCATGGGGATCTTGCGCTCGGCCTGCAGCTCGGCATAATCCAGATAGAGCGACACGATTCGCTCCAGATAGTTCATTTCCTCTTTGCTCAGGTAGTTTTTGGCTACTGTCACATCCGCTTTCAGGATTTTCCCATCCGGCGCATTTTCCCATGTAGTCAATCCCATGTGCTCCTTGTTGGCATCGGCACGCTCCACGATCAGTTCTGCCGCCGTGTGGCGATGCACAGCATAGTGCATCTTATTCTGAACCGTCTGGAAGAACCGCCGGGTCGTTTTTGCATCCTTGTCATAATCAAACGCTGTTGCGTACAGATCCGTTACTTTCTGATAGAACTTGCGCTCCGACAGACGAATCTCCCGAATCTGCTGCAACTGACGCTCAAAATATTCATCCGTGAACATGTGACCCTTCTTCAGGCGTTCCACATCCATTGTCCAGCCCTGAATGGTGTGTTCCTTGACAATCTGACCCGCCCACTTGCGGAACTGCACCGCCCGCTGGTTGTTCACCTTGAAGCCGACTGCAATAATCAGCTGCAAATTATAATGCGTCAGTTCCCGATTGACCTGCCGAGTGCCCTCGGTCTGAACTATCCGGAATTTCCGGATAGTTGCTTGCTCGGTCAATTCGCCGTCCGCATAGATTTTTTTGATATGCTCGTTGACCGTGCGCACATCCACATCATACAGCGCCGCCATCATCTTCTGCGTCAGCCAGATGTTTTCATCCTCATAGCGCATTTCATAGCTTGCATCGCTCTCACCCGTAGAAGCCACAAAAGTCAGGTACTCCGCAGCAGAACTGCGAATAGCAAGTTCTTTTTTCTTTTTATCATCCATATCACATTTTCACCATTAAAGAACAGCAATAAGGATAGTAGCAACAAGCGAAGCTAACGCAATACCCGCAGAAACAAGGGCAATAATCAGCATCTTTGTATTATACTTTTTTGCTTTTTCAGCTTCCTGTTTGCTTTCTTCCAACTCTTTCTCTTTCAACAGGTACAAATCGTTAAGTTTTGAATAGTTATCATTAAGTCCCTCTACCACTTTCTGATTTCCTTCAAGTATTGGTTTTATTTCCTCTGCAAGAATCTCGTTCAGTGGCGTAATGCTATCAATCATTTCCTGATTTTGCCTATTCATTTCATCAATAAACGAGGTATCTATTCTTGGGGTTAAATCAGGTAAGTTAATACCACTAAAATCCATTACAGCACCTTCCTTACCGTTTCCGGGCTATATGTTTCAAAAATCTGGTCAAAGTTTGTTGCAACGCTGTCGTTTGCCATGGAGCTGTCACGGAACACGGCATAGTAGGGCTTCATCTGGGCAATGGCCTTGACGGTTTCCTCCGTCACATCATGGTCAAAGCAGGCCAGCAAGAAGCCCTCTGCCACGTTGAACACCTTTTTGCCTGCGATCTCTTTCACCTCAATGGGGCTGGACAGCAGCACACCCAGATCCAGCATCACCTGGAACAGCAAATCTTCCGGGGTACGGTCAGGTTTTACGTTATCCACCAGCGAGAACAGATCCTGCTGCTGGGTCTTCTCCGGCGTGTAGTAAACCGGTTTCATGTTGCTTTCATCCAGACGTAAGCAGCGGAACCCAATGTCCAGATCAGCCGGAGCCGTCAATCCGGCATCCTCCTTGATTTTCCGGCCCGCACGGCGGATACGTTCCTTGCCGATTTCACAGATGTTCTTGTAGCCTGCCTTGTAAGCTTCGCTCTTTTCGTCCGTCTTTTCGGGCAGCTGCACCATAATGAACTTACGATGTCCGCCATCTTCAGCGTTTAATTGCATCACAGCATGGGCGGTAGTAGCAGAGCCGGAGAAAAAGTCAAGAATAGTATTGCATTCACTGCCTTTTGTAAACATATTCGCCATATACTGAATAACATCGACGGGCTTAGCATTTTCAAAGACTCTTTTTCCATCAAACAAATCCTGTATCGTTTGAGTTCCAACATTATAAATACTCATCATTTCTTTAGGAATCAATGTAGATGGAGCTCCCATTGCATCGCCTAAATATTTACGAATATAGATATTCCAACTCGCTTGTTCGCCATTCGAGTTGATTAATGGACTGGTTTTTGTTTTTTTGAATGTAACGCCGCCCTCATGTAGCGTTTCTTCAAACTTAGGATAGATAAACCGATAAATATATCCATCCTTTGGATATACAACTTCTCCATCGGGGCACTTAATCCCATACCTCTGATTTAAATTTGTGGATTTATTTCGAAATGCAAAGTCCTTGTCTCTATAAACTCCTCGAGCATCTTTTTGAGAATACATTTTTATCGCATCTGACGACAATGGCGCATAAATTGTTTCAGCGGAATTTTTTGACTTTGCGTAGGTTAAAATATATTCATGTGTTTTACTTGCAAATTTGGGTCGGATTCCTCCCGCAGTCGAACAATTCCAAATAAAACAGTTCACTAAATTAGCCTCACCGAATATTTCATCGCAACATTTCCGCAAATTATCAAATTCATTATCATCAATACTTATGACAACAATGCCATCCTCTGCCAGCAAATCCTTTGCCAATTTCAACCGCGGATAAATCATATTGAGCCAATCCGTATGAAAGCGGCCGTTGCTTTCGGTGTTTGTCACCATGCGGTTGCCTTCTTCGTCATACTGGCCGCTGTTGCCCATGTAGTCCTCGGTGCGTTGTGCAAAGTCATCCTCATAGACAAAGTCATTGCCTGTATTATATGGAGGGTCAATGTAGATCATCCTGACTTTGCCCAGATAGGTTTCCTGCAAGAGCTTCAGCACTTCCAAATTATCGCCCTCAATATAGAGGTTCTCGCTGTCAAAACCGCCGGGTGTGCCATCCTTGCCAAAACTGTCGGCCACCACCGGACGCAGCGTTGCCGTGATGGGCGCATTTGCCGCCAACATTGCCTTTTTCTTGTCCGGCCATGTAAATTGGTAGCGCTCTTCCCGGCCCTCCACGATGGAGTCGGAAAGCTCCTGCCGCAGAGCGTCAAAATCAATGGCGTGTTCTACCTTGCCGTCACGTTTTACCTCGGTAATTGCATTGGGGAACAGCTTGCCAATCAGCTCAATGTTGCGCTGTACACCGTCAAGGCTGTGCATTTTTAGAGTTTCCATTTTATTCTCCTAATCTCATAAACACACAAATATTCGTTTTATTTCCACTGTACTCTCTCAATAGATGCTCCTAATTCGTATTGCATCTTCAATCCAATCTTCGAGATTATTACGAATATCGTTATAAGCATTCCACGGATTCGGATCATAACATGGAACAATATCAGCAAAATTTTTTCCATTAAGCTCGAATTGAGCAAACGGATTAGCCCCCTTCCTACAAATACCCATGCGCGGGTCACGGATGTTATGTATATAAATTCCGAGTAATCCCTTTCCATCTGCCCATGCTTTTCTTATCTCATATTGAACCCACGGTCTGGAAGCTGTTTCTGTTCCAATCAAAACAACGACGCAGGAACGATATTTCATGTTGTTATCTATCCATTTTTCGATTTCTCTGTCACCAGAACGTTTAATTTTCTCCCATTCGTTTGGTGAAACTGGAGAATTATCCTCAAGCATACCAATATTTCTGATTTGCTGAACTCGCATCACATCGTTCGCATAATGGAAGCTATAAAAAATCTGTCGCTTTTCCATATTAAATCACTCCTGCATATTTCAACGATACAATTACCACTCCAATGGCAATAATGGGAGCATAGAACATCCAGATGCTTGGAGACTGCAAGCATTTAAGCCATGTTGCATTTGCATCATAAAGCTCCGTATTTGAACATCTCGAATCCAAAGAAAAATCCGGAACAATTTTTTCTTTCCGTACCTTTTCGTACAGAATCCGATACTGCTTTTCTAATTTGAGATAGTATGTATCCATCATCAGAAAGCAGATTACTGGAAGAAACGCAATCAATAATATCCATGCGCTCACCTCTGTAAAGGAAATCGCTGCTATCCCTGTCACAATAGTTGCTGCAAATCCTTTGTAAATTGCTGCTGATGTTGACATACGATCAATGACACCCTGTATCATCTGAAGATGCACGACCTTGTCTTCATGCCTTGTTTTTTCATTTACTTCCAGCTCAGTTTCAGTATCCATTATTTCATTCCTCAATGATTATTCAGCCAGTCTCTAAGAGGATTTATTGTACGATTTCCCTTTTCGTCTTCAGTCACAACATAATAGCCCCTTTGTACTGGGGTTCTATCTCTATAAAATTCCGTTCCGTCATAATAAGCGATATATGGATATATCTGCATGTACTCATTTCCCTTATAGGAAGAATCATCATATCCTTTCCGTTTTAATGGTAATATGGCGATATCTTCACTGCTAAACTCCTGAGAATCTCCATATCCAAGTTCCCAATTGCACCATTTTGATTCCACTGCTCCATCCGTTGCAAGAAGAATAAATTTATCGCATTGACGAATGCGCTCTTTTATTTTTGATGCTGTCACACCAGAAGTCACACTTGGCATAGAAGAATCTTTGCTGTCAATGTAAGCTTTGACATTGTAGTTCTTCTCCAAAAAACCAATGAGGCCGCTTAAATCCTCAAGATCATCGTGTTTATGTGAAATAAAAACTGTCGTTTTTCCAAAATATGATTTGTAAAGGTTAGCAACCTCCATAGATGCAGAATCCAATCTTACCCCTTCTCTATAATTTGAGAATTGACCGCTTTCTAAAATTCGCTTCATTTTTATTTTCCCCTTTCCCGTTCATCTTTCATGGCATTCAGCATTTGCACCATCTCAAATTTCTTCTTCGGTTGCTTTTCCTTACGGATTTTAGCTTCCAGTGCCACAATCTGTTTTTCCAGCTGCTCTCGCTGCTTCTGCTGCTCCACACCGTCTTTCAGGGACGCACTTTCTCCTGTGCCAAGCGCATCACCTGCGATCTGACGGACAAAGTTCTCGTATACGGCATCCAGCGTAAGCCCTTCCAGATGCACCGGCAGGTCGTCCTCGTCCAGCCAGTCCGTAGAATAATAGCGGTCTACCCTAAAGGCCGTCTTGCCCGCCGCAGCCTCCTTGTAGCCGATGACAGCACGATACTTGCCCTCGTATTCCAGCAAAAAGAGGATGTGATACGGAATTTCCCGGTCGATCTGGCGCAGCACACTCTCGTCCAACTCCGGGGCAGACAGCCGCACCTCGACCACCTCGATCTCCGTCACCTGCCCGCCAGCAGCCAGATTCAGGGTGGTAGTCGCAATCTTATTGCGCCAGTAGATGATCCTGATCTGCTCGACAAAGGCTCTCTTCATAGCCGGGGTAACGGCAATGTTCTCATAGAACTTCTGCTTCGGGATACGTTTATTGAACTCAGTAGATAATGGAAAGTCAAGCACGTTTTTCACCTCTATGCGTTCATTTCACAACAAGAAAGCAAATCAACTCAAAATCATCCAGTCCGGACACCTGACTGAGCAATGCCGTTGTTCCGCCCGCAGAGAACAGGCTGTCGATGTCGTTTTCTTCTTTGACATTAATGATCGAATCAATGGCTTCACTCAGCAATTCGGACATTTCTGCCATGTCCTTTCCGTCGTCTGTTTCTCGATTGAAGCGTTCGTACACCTCTTTGATTGGCTCAGACTTTCCACGGCACAGCAGCCGGATATCGTCCAGCATCTTTTTGGGGTTCAGATAGTCGCAGACGATCTGCCCATCCATTCCGATGTAGACCATGTAGAACGGATGGATACGGTTGCGATTATCCGCATTGACGCTGTTATTGATGTTTTTCAGAACGAAAATCACGCCCTCCGGCAGTTCATCCGTAGCCGGAACCACCGCATGAAGTCCACGAGGCTTCTTGTCCAAATCACCGTTGTGCTTGATGTAATCCAGTAGGTCGAGCCGGAACTCGTTCAGTCCCAGATCCATAATAGAGATACCGTCCGACATATCTTCGATGTCAACGACCTCTTCCTGCAAGCGTTTCAGCTGTGCTTTGCGGTACTCCAAATCGCCCTTTTCTTCGGGGTTGATAAGGTCATCATCGCCGGTGGAGGTCATAACGGTGATTTTCATGCGGGTCTCCACCCTGGATTTCAGGTTGATGTAATCGTCCAGCGTCAGATCAGGCCAGAAGTTCACAAGCTGGATGTACTGGTTTCTGCTGCCGATACGGTCGATTCGTCCAAAACGCTGGATGATGCGTACCGGGTTCCAGTGAATGTCATAGTTGATCAGATAATCGCAGTCCTGCAAGTTCTGGCCTTCGGAAATGCAGTCTGTCGCAATCAGCACATCAATCTCCGTGGTACTACCGGGCATCAGAACATCCCGGTCTTTGGAGATGGGAGAAAAACAGGTCAGTACATTGTTGAGTGTTGCCTTGAAGCCCTTGATCGTGGTTCGCCCATCAATCGATCCGGTAATGACAGCGGTATCTAGCCCATACATCTGCTTTACGAATGTACTCACATTGTCAAAGAGGTACTCTGCAGTATCCGAAAATGCAGAAAAAATCAGCACTTTCTTGTTGCCGGCATTGATCGGATGCTCAATTTTTTCGGACAGCAGCTGGAACAGTTCTTGTAGCTTTGTGTCGTGCTGCGGTGTGATATCTGCCACCATAAAGGTCAACAGCTCCAGAATTTCTGCATCTTTCCGAAGTTCATCACGCCAACTCTTCCAATCCATATCCGCAAGATCGATTTTGACTTTTTTGCCGACGGTGAAAAAGTCAGTGTTTTCATCGTCCATGTCAAAATCGTCTCCGGCCATGTCGTACATATCCAACTCGGCGTGGCCGGAGCGTTCAAACTGGTCAATGGACTGAATCGTACCATCAATCAGTTTCTTGATGCGCATCAGGGTCAGCTGGAACGAATGTACAGAACTTTCCAGCCGTTTCAGCAGGTTAATACTCATCAGCCTGCAAATGCCCTGCTCGCGACCTCTCTGGGTCAGATTCTCGCCCTTATTGTGCGTCAGCTCCTGATATTTCTGGATCTTACTTGCGAAGATATAGTTGGAGGGCATATAGACGCACAAGCTCAACTGTATCAGCTGCTCGTAAATCTCATTGTAGTTGATGGCATTATTCAGGTCTGTCAGGCATGGCCGAACAGAGATCGGCTTCAACCGCTCCGGGAACTTTCCGATAGCGTTGGTGTTGTAGTACTTCTCGATATGCTTCCGAGAACGTGCGATGGTCACACTGTCCAGCAGCTCAAAGAAGTCGAAATCCAATGTCCGCAGCAGCGCATCCGTGGTTCTCTCTTCTGGTTTCAGCTTGCTCCATGCGTTAAAAGCTTTCTGCGCCTGTTTGAAGATGTCCTCAATGCTCTTTGAGGTGTTCAGTCTCTCATCCAAATACTCGGAGTTGCCCTCATAGGCAAGGGCCAGCTGATTTTTCAAATCCACAAAGCGGTTGTTGACAGGCGTTGCCGAAAGCATCAGCACCTTGGTCTTGACTCCGGCACGAATCACCTTGTCCATCAGACGCTGGTAGCGGTTGTCCTGCGTCTTGCTGTGCGTACCGATGCCGTTGCGAAAGTTGTGGGATTCATCAATGACGACCAGATCGTAGTTGCCCCAGTTCAGGCGATCCAGATCGAGGCCATTCGATTTTCCGCCACTTCTGGACAGGTCTGTGTGGAACAGGACATCATAGTTCAGCCGATCCGATGCAATCGGGTTGTTCACATAGTTGTCCTTGTAGGTATTCCAGTTCTCTGCCAGCTTTTTGGGGCACAGCACAAGAACCGACTTGTTTCGATTCTCATAATACTTTACGACAGCCAGTGCGGTAAATGTCTTGCCAAGACCAACACTGTCCGCAAGGATGCAGCCGTTGTACTTTTCCAGTTTATTGATGATGGCAAGCACCGCATCCTTCTGGAAGTCGTACAGCAGACTCCAGATTTTGCTCTGCTTAAAGCCGGTTGCCTCATTCGGCAGTTCATCTTCTGAGATGTCGTCCAAAAACTCGCTGAATACATGATACAGCGTCATAAAATAGATGAACTCCGGGGAATTTTCAGCATAAGCCGTGCTGATATTCTCCAGAACTACATCTGTGACATCCTGCATTTTGTCCCGGTCGTTCCAAAGAGTATCAAACAGCTTCATGTACTGCTGCGCAAACGGAGCCTCCATGCAGTTGACCATGTTGTAGCTGTTATTTCCACGCTCACAGCCAATATCGACCGTTGTAAAGCCGCCAATCGGCATATAGGCGGTCTGTGCTGCGCCGGAATCCACGGTCATAAAGCCAGCCATGTTTTCGCCGGTAGTGTTCGATTTGAACGTTGCCTTTTTTCTGATCCAGTCTGCGCATTCCTTTGCAATGGCTCTCTGGGTCATCTCATTGCGCAGTTTGATTTCAAACTCTGTACCGTAAAGGCTCGTTTCACGGGAAATGCGGGGAATATAGAACTCCCGCTTCTGCTTTTCAGCCTTTTCTTTCACAAAAGTGGGCGATGTAAAGATAAATTCAAACTCATCTATGGTTTCCAGCTGCTTCTTCAGCTCTTTATACGCATACATCGAAAAGCAGGCTGCCGCAATAGACACCCTGCTGCCTTTTTTGATTTCCACCCGCAGATCATCTCGAACGGTATTGGTGATGTTATCCAGAATTTTCATATCATCCACCGGTTTTATGCTTATCCGTATTTTTTATAGTCTTGACTATGAAGGCGCTCTTACAAAACTCTATTTCTATTATATCACCCACTTTTTCCCCTGTAAACGAAAAAGCTGACGGTGTGTAGTGTGCAGCATCCATCAGCTTTTCGTGATACAAAAATCGGCACTCGCTTTTCCAGCGGGTGCCGATTCTGTTACCCTATAGTGCGCTTTGATTTTTGGCGTAAGTGGCGTAAGTTTGGCGTAAATCCGTTTTTGCACGCTCCAAAAATCAAGTGTTCATGCGGGTTTTTGGCAGTTATTAGTACATGCCGCCCATACCGCCCATGTCACCGCCAGCGGCAGCAGGAGCAGCCGGGGGTTCGGGCAGATCGGCCACGAGGCTCTCGGTGGTCAGCACCATCTCAGCGACGGATGCTGCGTTCTCCAGAGCGGAGCGGGTGACCTTGGTCGGGTCAACGATGCCGGCGGCGATCATATCCTCGACGTAGACTTCATTCTGAGCGTCAAAGCCGTAGTTGGGCTTGTTGGCAGAGATGATCTTGTCGATGATGACGCTGCCCTCGAGGCCGGCGTTCTTGGCGATCTGGCGCAGAGGAGCTTCCAGAGCCTTCAGGACGATCTTAGCGCCGGTGCGCTCGTCGCCTTCCAGCGTATCGCACAGCTCACGGACAGCAGGGATGGCGTTGATGGGAGCAGTGCCGCCGCCAGCAACGACGCCTTCCTGAACAGCAGCCTTGGTTGCGTTCAGAGCATCCTCGATGCGGAGCTTCTTGTCCTTCATCTCGACCTCAGTAGCAGCGCCGACCTTGATGACAGCCACGCCGCCAGCCAGCTTTGCCAGACGCTCCTGCAGCTTCTCGCGGTCGAAGTCGCTGGTAGCGGCCTCGATCTGGTTGCGGATCTGACCGATGCGGGATGCGATAGCGTCCTTGTCGCCGGCGCCGCCCACGATGGTGGTGTTCTCCTTGGTGACCTTGACCTGACGGGCATGACCCAGCATGTCAACGGTAGCATCCTTCAGCTCGTAGCCGAGGTCAGCAGAGACGACGGTGCCGCCGGTCAGGGTAGCAATATCCTGCAGCATCTCCTTGCGGCGGTCGCCGAAGCCGGGAGCCTTGACAGCCACGACGTTCAGGGTGCCGCGCAGGCGGTTGACGATGAGGGTGGACAGAGCCTCGCCCTCAATGTCCTCGGCCACGATGAGCAGCTTCATGCCATTCTGCATGACCTGCTCCAGCAGAGGAACGAGGTCCTGAATGACGCTGATCTTCTTATCGGTGATGAGGATGGCGGCGTTGTCCAGAACAGCCTCCATCTTGTCGGTATCGGTGACCATATAGGGGGTCAGGTAGCCGCGGTCGAACTGCATACCTTCGACGATCTCGTTGTAGGTCTCGGCAGTGGTCTTGTTCTCCTCGATGGTGATGACGCCGTCGGAAGTGACCTTCTCCATGGCCTCGGCGATGAGACGGCCGATCTCGGGGTCGCCTGCAGAGATGGTGCCGACGCGGGCGATGTCGTTGGAGTCCTTGACCTTCTGGCTGTGTGCCTTGATGGTCTCGACGGCCTTAGCGACAGCCTTGCTCATGCCGCGGCGGATGTCCATCGGGTTTGCACCGGCAGTGACATTCTTCATGCCCTCGGTGACCATAGCCTGTGCCAGAACGGTCGCGGTGGTGGTGCCGTCGCCTGCGGCGTCGTTGGTCTTGGTAGCGACCTCACGCACCAGCTGTGCGCCCATGTTCTCGAACTCGTCCTTCAGCTCGATCTCTTTTGCGATGGTCACACCGTCGTTGGTGATGACGGGGGCGCCGAACTTCTTGCTCAGCACCACGTTGCGGCCCTTGGGGCCGAGGGTGATCTTAACAGTATCTGCCAGAGTGTCGATACCGGCACACAGTGCCTTGCGGGCTTCCTCGCCCTGCTTGATCTGCTTAGCCATATTTTATCGCTCCTTCGTAAAAGCTTGATTATCCAGTGTGAGGGAAAGACGCTTACTCCACGATGGCCAGAATGTCGGCCTGACGCACGATGGTGCATTCTTCGCCGTCCACCTTGACCTCGGTGCCGGAGTACTTGCTGGTGAGCACCTTGTCGCCCACCTTGACAGTCATCTTGACTTCCTTGCCGTCCACGACACCGCCGGGGCCAACGGCCACGACCTGTGCCACCTGGGGCTTCTCTTTGGCGCTGCCGGTCAGGATGAGGCCGCCCTTGGTGGTCTCCTCGACCTCAACAGTCTTGATAACAACACGGTCTGCAAGAGGAATGATCTTCATCGTTCTTGCCCTCCTATTATAAATATAAAAGATAAACTGTTTTATGTCCCGGGGGCTGCGCCCTTCCGGTTCTTTAGCACTCCTTTTCTTTGAGTGCTAAGTGTATTGTACTCATCTTGGAGTCAAAAATCAAGGGGTTTTGCAAATTTCTTTGTTAAGTTTTTATGTCCTTTCCATGAGCCTGTCGAGTGTCTGTTCTTTTTGCCCTCGCCATGTACGAACAATGTACGCTCCATCTGCCTTTCAGATAGCAAAAAACGCACCCGCCATAAGACCAGTGCGTTAAACTATAGGGGGATCATCTCTCTATTTGGGCAATTCCGGTCCACCTTCATATTTTCGCTCCGAAACACAGTGCAGTCAAAGTACTTGACTTTGTCAAGTAACAGTGCTATAATGCTTTCCATTCAAACGCAGAAGGAGTTGACGAAATGGAGCCATCCACGGTATCTTCCTGCATTCTGACCCTGCACAGAGAGTTTGCCGCTTACACGACCCAGCGGTTACAGGAACTGGGTCTGAGCTTCGGACTGATATATTTTGTCATTTATGTAGGAAAGCATCCGGATTGTACGCCTTCGGAACTGACCAAAGCTCTTCATCTGGATTGGGGTCACTCCCAGCGCAGCCTGAACAAGCTGGCCGAAGACGGCTTTCTGACGAAAGAAAAGAATGGGCGCAGCTACCACCTGAAGCTGACCCAGAGGGGTGAAAACGCCTTTGTGGTCTGTCATCAGGTCTTTATCGGCTGGGATGCGCAGAGTCTGGGCGGACTGACAGCGCAGGAGCGGCAGCAGCTGCTGACATTACTGCAAAAAGCAGTGCAAAAGAAAGTGTGCAAATGATGTACGAAACGATCTTGAGTCCGATCCATTATGGTGGGATGCAGCTGAAAAACCGCATCATCTTTGCGCCGACAACATTCGGGCTGTCGGATGAAGAATACCTTGCAAAGATCCGTGCCATTGCACAGGGCGGCTGTGCCATGATCATCGTGGGCGATGTCCCGGTGGGCAAAAGCAGATTTGAAAAATCTCTGTTTGACGCCAAAGGCTTTGCATTCTACCAGCAGGTCGTGAAAATCGCCCATGATGCGGATTGCAAAGTCTGTGCTCAGCTGCACCAGAGCGATTCCAATCTGCTGGCGATGTTCAAATACATTCCCGGTCTGCTGCTGAAGAAGATCACCCCGGATCAGCTGCGGGAAAAATTGAATGCAGAAGTGGCACCGTACATTACCAATATGTCTCAGCGGAAGATCCGGACCATCATCAGCGGGTTTGGAAAAGCGGCGGTGCTGGCAAAACAAGCCGGTTTTGATATGATGCAGGTGCATGGCGACCGGATGTGCGGCAGTTTCAGTTCGACCATCTTCAACCACCGCACCGATGAATACGGCGGCAGCGCAGAAAACCGCGCCCGTTTTGCGGCGGAAGCGGTCTCGGCTGTCCATGCGGCGGTTCCGGGGATGCCCATTGATTACAAACTGGCCGTCCGGCAGGAAAACCCGCACTTTGGCAATGCCGGTGTGGTGGAAGAAGAACTGCCGGTGTTCGTTCCGCTGCTGGAGCAGGCGGGTGTGACCAGCTTCCATGTAACGCTGGCAAACCATTCCGCATTGGAAAACACCATCCCGCCCGCCGATCATCCCTATTTCAGCCAGCCGGGATGCTTCCTCAAATTCTGCGATGAGGTGCGGCAGTACACCGACCTGCCCATCTGTGGTGTCGGTGGTCTGAACGACCCGGATCTTGTGGAGCAGCAGCTCGCCAGCGGACGCATCCAGTGCGCCGCCATGAGCCGCCAGCTTCTGGCAGACCCGGATTGGGTGAACAAACTGAAAAACGGGCAGGCGGAACAGATCCACCGCTGTCTCCGTTGCAACAAGAAGTGTCTGGGCGGGCTGATGGCACATCAGGGAACTCGCTGTGTTTATGATGCTTTGCAAGAAAAAGAAGCAAAAAACGCATAAACCCACCCGGCAAAAAATCACGATATACTTAACAAAAAGACATTCACAAAGGAGAAGCTATGAGTTACGCGATCGTATACAGCAGCAAAACAGGCAACACAAAAATCTTGGCAGATACGCTGCACGACTGCCTGCCGCAGGAAGGCTGCGATTATTTCGGCATCCCGGATCCTGCCGCCATGGAAGCGGACACCCTTTATGTGGGCTTCTGGACGGACAAGGGAAATGCCGATGAAAGCACTTCGGACTTTTTGAAGCAGCTGCACGGCAAAAACATCTTTCTCTTTGGCACTGCCGGCTTCGGCGGCAGTAAAGAATACTTTGATAAGATTCTGAAAAAGGTGGAGCATTCGCTGGACAAGAGCAACACTGTTTTCGGCTGCTATATGTGTCAGGGCAAAATGCCGATGTCCGTACGCCAGCGATATGAGAGCATGAAAAAGCAGCCGATCCATCTGCCCAATCTGGATGCCATGATCGAGAATTTTGACAAGGCTCTTTCTCACCCGGATGCGGATGACCTGGAGCAGCTGAAACAGGCTGTAAGATAACGGAAAAGGCGGCGGCTTCCCTTGACAAGGAAAGCCGCCGCCTTTGTTGATCCTCCGATGAGCCCCTAAAGAAACGTGCAGGGTCCTTCTCATACTTTCATTTTACACGTTGGCCCGCTGGGCCATGAACCGCTCATAGGCCGGTTTTGGCAGCAGGACGCGCCCGGCCAGCGGCTTGAGCTGGGCGGTGATGGCGTCGCAGGGAGCGCACTCGCCGTCGGCGGTCGCCACGATAGGGCCGCGTCCGTCTGCCGGGCGCAGGGAGACGCACTTTGCCCGGCGGTAGATGAAGTAGGGCTTCGCCTGTTCCGTCAGCTCACCGTTCCGAAAGTGCCTGCCGCTCTTGTACATCCCCAGCAGGCGGGCGATCGTCAGGCGGCTCACCCTGCGGATGATGAAAACGTCCAGCCAGCCGTCGTCGGGCTGAGCCTCGGGGGCTGCATAAAAACCGCCTCCATAGGTGCGGCCATTGCAGACAGCACACATCAGGCAGTCCACCGTCAGCTCCTCGCCGTCGATGGTAAAGGTCACGTTCCGGCCGATGTGGCCGCAGAGCTGCTTGACGATGGAGAGTGCATAGGCCATCTCGCCGCCGCAGAACGGGATGCGCCGGAACTGCGGGATGCCGTAAGCCACCTGTGCATCGAGCCCGGCGGCGCAGATGGTCGCCGAAAGGCCGAGGTCGGTCTGCATCAGATCAATGTCCACCTCGCCGCCCGCCAGCTGGGCGTCGAGGTCATTGAACTCTTCCCGCGTGCCGTAGGTGCGCAGAAAATCGTTGCCGCTGCCAAAGGGCAGACACCCCACTGCCGCGAGTCCGCACCCCTGCGCCCCAGTCAGCGCTTCGTTGAAGGTGCCGTCGCCGCCCGCTGTCCAGATGCGCACCGGCTCACCGTCGGCCTGCGCGGTGTGCGCCGCCTCAGCGGCCAGCTCCCGGGCATGGCCCGCGTACCGGGTCACAACGACCTTCCTTTTTTCCGGCGGGATGCCCGCCCGCTGGGCTGCGGCCTGGATGGCCGGGGCCAGCTCAGCAGTGCAGTCCCGCTTGCCTGCGGTGGGATTGAGCAAAAACAGATAGCGCATTCGGCTTCCTCCTCTGGTGATTCCTGCCCTCTATCATAGCGGAAAACCAGAGCAGATGCAAGAGCTTTTCAGCCGACACCCGCCGTCTGCGTCTCCTGCACCACGATCGTGCCGTCCTCGGCGCAGTCTGCCGTCCAGTGCTGTCCGAGGCTCACACTGCCGGAGGCGATCTGATCGGCGAAGGCCTGCTCCACGGCCCGGTCTACCTGTCGGCGCAGCTCTCGCGCGCCATAGGGCGAATGTGCTTTTGCCGCCAGCGCCGGGCCGACCCGGGCCGTGTGGGTCAACTGATAGCCGCTGCGGGCAGCACGCTCTTCCAGCTGGCCCAGCAGCTTTTCGGCGATGGAGCAGAGGCTCTGCTCCTCCAGCGGGCGGAAGACGATGAGCTCATCCAGACGGCCCACCAGCTCCGGCCGGAACCACTTTTTCGCCTCGGCAACGGCGGCTTCCGACTGCTTTTCAAAGGCGGCTTCGCTTCCCGCCCCGAAGCCCAGCGGTGCGCTCTGCCCGGCGAGGAATCGTGCGCCGAGGTTGGAGGTCAGCAGGACGATGGTGTTGCGGAAATCCGCCTTGCGGCCCATGGAGTCGGTCAGCTGGCCGTCCTCGAGCATCTGCAGGAGCACATTCTGAATATCCGGGTGCGCCTTTTCGATCTCGTCAAAGAGCACCACGCTGTAGGGGCGGCGGCGGACAGCCTCCGTGAGCTGACCGCCCTCGTCGTGGCCCAGATAGCCCGGAGGCGCACCCAGCAGACGCGCCACGGTATGCTGCTCCTGATACTCCGACATATCGAACTTGAGCAGGGCCTTCTCGCTGCCGAACCAGCTCTCCGCCAGCGCCTTTGCCAGCGCGGTCTTGCCGACACCGGTCGGCCCGAGGAAGAGCATCGCACCGATCGGCCGACCCGGCTCCCCCAGCCCGGTGCGGCTGCGCCGGATGGCCCCGGCCACGGCGGCGACAGCCCGGCTCTGGCCCACGACTTCGGCGTTCAGGCGCTCTTCGAGGCGGGCCAGACGTTCCCGCTCCTTTTCGCCCACCCGCTCAGCTGGCACGCCGCTGGCCTGCGCCACCACCCGGGCAATTTCCTTCCGGCTGAGGACGGGGTCTTTCTCCCCTTCCCGCTCGGCCCGGATGCGCACCGCCGCACAGGCTTCGTCCACGAGGTCGATGGCCTTATCCGGCAGACAGCGCCCCGGCAGATACCGCACCGAGAGCTCCACGGCCTCCCGCAGGGCTTCGTTGGGCAGGCGGACGCCGTGATACCGCTCGTAGCGGGGTGCCAGACCTTCCAGTATATCCACAGCCTGCTTCGGCGTAGGCTCTTCGATTTGGACGCGGCCAAAGCGGCGCTCGAGGGCGGCGTCCTTCTGGATGTGGGTGCGGAACTCCTGATTCGTCGTCGCGCCGATGAGCTGCAGTTCACCCCGGGCCAGCACCGGCTTTAAGATGCTGGCCGCGTCGATGGCCCCCTCTGCCGCACCTGCGCCGACGATGGTGTGGAACTCATCCACGAAGAGGATGGCGCTGCCGTCCCGGACGAGTTCTTCCAACAGTCTTTTACCCCATCGTACCATCGTCATTTTCTCCCCAAAATATAGGATTACTCTACGAATAACCAGCACCCTTCCGCCGTCATCCACATCTCCCCACGCAAAAAAAAAAATAAAAGGCCCTGAAAATTCCGCGCCGCAACCAGCGCAGTGTATCTCCAGGGCCTTTTTTCATGCTATGCCATCCCTTGCATAGGGCGGTTGCCATTCCAAAATATCATAGCCAAGTTGGTCAGACGCTTTCCAAAATATCATTGCGCCATAGTCTGCTAACAGGTTGCAGATCCACTCTTCAGCTTCAGTCCAATAGGCTGGTCTCACCATGCGGTGTAGCTCTGGCAGCATCCAGTAGCTTACCATGGTAGCATGTCCCAGCTCGTGCAACAGCACCCGCTCCAGACTCCTGCCGTGTAGTCCCTTAGCAAGCCAGATGCAATGCGTTCTGGGATCTGTCACGGCAAGAGTCCTTCTGCCGGTGCGGTCTATGAGTACAGGATCATCCTGGTCTGTGTACAGCACTCGCCAGAATATCCCGTTCATCATAAATCGAGCCATTTTGAAATTACGTCGGCATGTCAGCCACGAGCTTGGAGAAGTCTGCCTTGATCTTCTTCCGCAGCTCAGGGTCGGCATCGCCGTAGATGGTACGGATAGCGGTCATGGCGCTCATCAGATGCTCCCCAGCGTACTTGTCCATATCCGCCTTGTCCATGGCAGAGTGGCTTTCCGTGTAGTGCTTCCGAGCTTCCAGATACTCCCCGTAAGGTCGACCGTACTGGCCTTCCTCATGACGGAACTCCCCTCTGCGGCTCAAAGGCCATTCGCCGTGGTCCTTGTCCCGCATCCGGTTCTCGAACTCCTCCGGGTCCCGCAGCCAGTCCTTCATAAAGGCCTGCTGTTTGGGCGTCTGGGTGTACCCCATCCGCTGGTAGTCCGCATCCTCCATGGCCTTGATCAGGGTCTTGTAGTAGCAGGCTTCCCAGCAATACTTCTGGGCCTGAGCCAGGTCTTTGATCATGTCGATCACTTTCCCGGACTCTTCAGTGTCTGCAGAGTCCACGCCCTTCGCCAGCTCGACTTTCTGGGCATCCACCAGAGTGTCCATCATCGAGCGCAAGCTCATCATGCAACGATCCTCCATGTTTCAGCCCTCCTTATGCGATCCGTCTGACCACAAGATTTGCACCAGGCCCCACGGTCAGGTTGGCAGTGCCGGTGTTCACGATACGGATAATATCATACATTCCGCAGCCGTTGCCTACCAGCATGGTCTTGGCCACGTTGTTCAGGTCACCGGCCGCAGCGGTGGTGGAGATCATGGTAGAGCCCGGGAGCACTGCATTCCCTGCGGAAATGCTAAGCTGCACGGCACCTGCTGCCACGCCACCAATGTTGCCCGAAAAGACGATCTCGTAGATCCCGTTCAGCCGCAGCCGCACATCCGTCATGCCGGTCTTGTGGCACTCAGCAGTGCAGCGCGTCTTCAGGTTAGTCACGTCAAACGCAATAGCCTGCCCCGGGGTCAGAGTCTGGGCGGTCGAATTGGAAATCTCGATCATGTTCGTTCCTCCTTCTGAATATCAAAAAGAAAGAGCGCCAGGCTCCTTGCCCAGCGCCCTCCATTTTGAATTTAGCTTGCCATGTTGCAGCAGCCGGTCAGGCCATTGCAGCCAACAGCGGCATTGGGGTTCTGCACGATGTATGCCGGGTTGGGTGCGGGCCGGAGCTGGCTCACCAGATAGTTGTTCTGTGCCTGCTGGCTGGCCGCCAGGGACATCTGGCTGAGCTGAGTACGGAGCTGGGCGATGGTCTCGTCCTTGTCCGCCATACGGTTTGCCACCATCTCGTCATGCAGGGCCCGGTAGTTGGCGTTGTCGTTCTGCATGATCTGCTGGGTCTGGTTGGCGATGGCGGTCGTGATGGCACAGGTGTTGGTGGCCATATCGTACTGGATCTGTGCCTGACCCTGACGGTTCTCGCAGCAGCAATTCGACAGCTGGGCCTGCAGAGCGTTGGTGTTCTGCATGTTGGCCACGGTGTCGGCGTTGATGGCCTGCTGAATACCGAAATTGCCCTGCATGAGGGCGGTGTTCACGCCGTTAAAGCCCTGAAGCATCGCGGTGTTGGTGTTGTTGAAGCCGTTCAGCAGGCTGGTGTTCACGGCGTAGAAACCGTCGCACAGGCCATTCTCGAGGCCATTCAGCTTGTTCATCACGCCCTGGTTGTCGAAACCACGCTGGACATCTGCCTGGCTGGCAGTACGGGTACCATTGCCCCGGCCGCCGAAACCGCCATAGCCGTTACCATCGCAGCCAAAGCCACCCCACAGTGCAAAGAGGATGACGATGATCCACCATGCGCCTCCGCAGTCGCCCCAGCCATTTCCGTTCCGGTTCCCTGTCACAGCAGCGATGTCAGCAAGACTCGGAACGTTCATACCAGTGTTAAACATATCATTTCCTCCTTCGGAAATATCAGTGAATGGATGTTCGGATATGTTCACTGGACCTTCTTTCAGGCCGCGCGTATCCTGAGCAAAAGCCCAATTCACATCAAAGAGATATGTTTAACGTCCTTTTCAGTTCAACGTCTCTGGAAAAACTGCATCGCCCTTGCGTAGGCCTCTTCCGGGGTCACGCCGTAGCTCTCGCAGAGGTTCCGTGCGATCTGTTCGCCCTTCGCATCGTCTCCATTTTGAATGACGGAGATCATGTTCTGAGCCAGCGGGTTCGACTGCATCTGAGGGTTCTGCCGGAGCAGCTGGCCCAGCATTCCGGCAATGGGATTATTTCGGTTCTGGTTCATGGTCTTCTCCCTTCTTATCTCCTCGGTACGGCTTGTGATAAGGTTTTGTGCGTTTTGGCGTCCGTTTGAGGAGCTCGTCCAGCTTCTGCCGAATATCCTCCAGCTCCGCGTTTGCAGGAGCGGCTTCGGTTTCCGGCGTCGTCGGGGCAAAGACCATCGTTTCGATTTTTCCTACGTTCGAGAGGTATTTCACATAGATACAGCTCATGTCATCCTTCAGAAAGATGGCCGGGCTTCCGTTGTTCGGCACCTCGTTGGGACGGACTTCCGCAATATCACGGATGACCCGCCCGGGCAGTGCCGGGACAGAAGCCTGCTGGTATCCATTTTGATTTCCCAGCCCGGGGTACCCCATGGGCTGACTGTTTTGCCATCCTCCCAGACCGTTCACTCCTTGAGGAAGGCCCTGCGGAGGATATGCACCGTAATAAGGGTTCATAGTGTCCTCCTTTGGTTCATAAGCGGTTATTTTCAGTTTTCCAGTGCCTTTCGCATCTGGTCAAAGAAAAACTGGATCACCCGCCCGATGGTCTCATCGGTAATGATCCACGAGATGAATCTGCCATACTTGCTGTTATTCAGGGCCGCTCTCAGCACCTTCGTCACCCAGGCCTTTCGCTCTGCGCCACGCTTTGTGCCCTGAATTTCCTGCTCGGCCCGGACTATTAAGTCGAGGACGAGAGGCCTTACGGCGGCACCGTAGCCCAACCTGACGCAGCCCAAGACGTAGAAGATGACGCCGCCCAGCATCAGCACTGCCGCCACCGGGGTGGGCAGGATGCTCAGAAGTTTACTCACTGCTGTCTCCATGTTTGGTCGCTCCTTTCATGAGGTACTTAAGAATGTTCTGATGACACGCTTCCATGCCATCGTGGTTGTTTCCCGAGAGCTGTGCTTCTAACAGGTTCTGCACGCCGTCCAGGATCAGCAGGACAAGGTCATCGAGATTATTGAATCGCCGCATATCCCTGCCCAGTGCATCCTGCACGCTCATCATCCTGGCCTTCAGCAGCTCCACGTCATCCTTCAGGTTTTTTATCTCCTCGTTCTGGGCCTTGTCGGGAGCCTCGGCCAGACCCTTGTACTTTTTCCAGAGATCAACCATCTTGTCCAGCGATGCCACAAACCCGAAGAGGCCGATCATCGCTGCACCGACGACTTTCAACGACTCATACAGCTCCATTATGCCTCCCGGAGCCGGGTCAGCCCCTTTGTCTTGATGATCTTCGGGTAGTTCACCGTCGTGACGTCGAGGTCCACCGGCCCGTTGATGCCCGGTACGCTGCCTTCACTGGTGTGCTGGTGAGCGTTGTAGTGGTAGCCGACGGCGGGGGTGCGCCCGGTCGTATCGGACAGCCAGACGTCCCAACGGCTTGCCAAGCGGCCCATATCCAGCTCCATGTTGGAGTAGTGAGTGTAGGTGTACAGCTGGGCGTAAAAGCCCATCTTCTCCACCTGTTCCAGCGCATAAGCGGTAAGGTTGGACAGGTCAAGCGTGGACAGCTGCTTGAGCTTGTTTTCCTCCACGTCCACCGCTACCGGAAGGGTCAGCTCCTTACCGCACACCGCTTGCCGTAGCAGGGCAAGCTCTGCATCGGCCATGGCCTCGCTGGTGGCGTAGGTGTAGTAGTAGACGCCCACGTCCAGTCCGGCAGCCCGGGCGTTGCGGTAGTTGGTCTCAAAGGTCGGGTCGATATACAGGCCGTCCGACCGCTTGGAGAGCTTGTAGTTGGTGGATACCGTCTTGAGCATGACGCCCTTGTAACCAGCCGCTTTGACCTTTCGCCAGCCGTCGAGGGTAATTTTGCCCTGATACCGGCTCACGTCGATGTACCGGTAGGGCGGGTCGCCCTCCCAGCCGGGCGGAGTGTTTACCTGCTCCGGGGCGGTAGCAGGGGCGTCAGGGGTGGTCTCTGCCTCGTTACCGGGGCCAAAGATGGCCCGAACCAGCTTTTCCAGCAGCTCAAGAAGTTTACTCATTGTAGTCCTCCCCCGTGATCTCTTTGTACTGCTCTGCGGTGATCTCCTCCTCGGCCACCCGCCTGGCCAGCTCCCGCTTGACACCGGGGCGACGGCTTGCAGGCATTTCTGCCCATGTCTTGGTACCGGCGACCAGTCTGTTTGCCCAAATTTTATCCATATGCTACCTCCTTACTTGTTGTTGATAGCGGCATCCAGCTCACACAGCGAGTCCTCGATAGTCGCCAGCCGCTCCTGTGATTCCATGTCCTGCTCGCACATGGCGTCCTCGATCCCCGCCACGAGGCCGGGCAGCTCTCTGAGCATCCGCTCCTCTTCCAGCTTCTTGTGGAGCTCTTTCAGGCTCTTATCCATCTTCCAAAGACTCATCCGATAACACCTCCGATCATGGTGATAGTGCCGCCGACGCCGGAAGCTCCCCTGGCAGCCGTGATCTTGTAGTTGAATGCAAAGCCCCGGGCGGCGGTCTTGTTGGTAAAGGCGTGGTGTACAAAGGCTCGACTCTCGCCGCTCTGGATGTCGGTGCAGTTCTCCCACACCGGGCTGTCGTCTAAGGCGTTATTGGTCATCTCCACGGTCAGGCTCATGTCTGCCGGGAAACTGCCCTCCAGCGTCATGGCGGCCACGGTGATGGCATCGTCCGCCGTCAGGGGCTGGGCCAGCGAGAGGACGGCACGGGTAACATTTTTGGTAAAGGTAGCGGTCCACTCTGTCGTGGTCTTTCCGTCGTCCACTTCCAAAGTCAGGGCGTTTTCTCCGTTGAGGATCTGCTGGAAAAGCACCTTCTCTCTCAGGCACTGCACTGTGAGTTCGGTGCCGGTAGCCACATTCTCACGGACGGCCATCTCCACACCGTTCACCTTTTCGGTGATAGTCATGGGGTCTCCGTCGCCATCGGTCACGGTGTAGGGCAGTGCAAACGGCTCGTTCTTCTCGCCCAGCGCCACGCCGCTTTCACCCACAGCGGAAGTCACTTCCGGCGGCTGGTTCACAGTCGGGAAGCCGTCTTTGTCGATGTACAACGTCTCCGGCAGGGTGAAACAGGGAAGATAGCCGATATTATAATTGTAAGCCTGTTCAAGATTGAAACTAGCCCCACTTGCGCTACTTACGTACATACCATTGGCAAAGTAATATATACTATCGCCGTCGCTGTCGGTACGGTGGTCCGTATAGGCTGGTCCAGGGCTTCTTGTCCAAAAGGCACCATAAGAGCGTATGGCTGCTAATCGAGTACGTGCCGCAGTAGAAAGAGTCGTACCGTCCGAATAGTTATAACTCCCAAAGTGCGATACCCCCAATTCCACTGACGAGATTGCAAAAAAGCTAAAGCCAGCACTGGTCACATCCATATTATAACTAGGACTGCTGTTGCCAAGAGGATTATGCAAGCTGTTAACATGGATTTTCGTACTCCCAATCCAGCTTTTCACAGTCGTTGTGAAGTTGGCCAAATAAGTATTCCTATAATATGAACACTCCAAACAGCTGGGCCAATAAGAAGCGCCGGACCTACTATTTCCTGTTCGTGTGCCTTTCGTCGCCGGACTCTCCCGGCAAAACATCGTCCGTCCCTTGCCGTTCAGGCTGGACTCGTAATTGTGGCATAGCGCATAAAACTTGACTTTGGTGTTGCCTTCCATTAGGTAGACATATCCGTCACCAATGGCCAAATCTTTGATCTGCATTCAAATCCTCCTTTCTCTTAAAACTCCACCCGGCACATTGGTTTGTTCCACACACCCTCCAGCGCCACGACGTCCAGCGTATCAAATGCCGAAACAAAACTGATACCGCTTACATCTGTGCCATGCACCATCTCCAACAGTTTGATGCGCACGCCGGTAGCCGCAGCGTCCGCCGCAGCATTTGCCACTGTGAGGGTCTTGTCGGTGTTGGCAATAGCCGCCGCATCGCCGGCGTATTTCTTTGCGGCCTCTTCGCTCTTTTTGGCCTCGGCCTGACTGTTTGCCGCCTCATGGGCACTGTTCTCTGCGTCCCCCTTGATGAGTTCGGCTTCGTCCCTGCTGGCAGCCGCTGCCGTTTCGCTTCCCTTGGCGTTGGTCTCGCTGGTCTTTGCGGCATCTTCGCTTGCCTTGGCGGCATCTTCGCTTGCCTTGGCGGCTTTGGCCGAGTCCACCGTTACTTGCCCTACCGCCAGCACATTCTCCAGGCCCTGGGCAATGTATTCTCGCACCTCCACGCCGTAGATCGCCTTCCGCACGCCTTCTACAGCGGCCTTCATCTTCTTTATGATCTCGTCAAAATTCATCCGATAATCACCTTACTCCTTCAGAAGGTCCATTTTGAATTTTTACCCTACACTGTTCAGATAGCTGATAGCGCCAACGACCTTGTCTTTCAGCACCGCCGCCAGGTTTCCGACGGTCCACTGCCGCCTGGAAAGCGAGGCGCTGGTCAGCCCGAAGGTAAAGTCCTTGTTGTCCGGGGCGTCCAGAGGAAGGCGCACCTTGGTGCATACCATCCACATATCAAAGCTGTGGGGCTTGCTCAGGATGTGGGTCCGCAGCAGATACCCCAGCTTGTCCACCTTTTCCCCCATGTCCTTCCGGTCAAAGGCCCGGACGGTCAGGGTGGGTTCTGCCTCTTGCTTGTACTTGGCCAGCTCCTCACTGGCGGCAGAACTCAGGGTACTGTAGCTGGAGGCCTTGCCATCCACATAAATATGCCGGGAGCGCAGGCCGTACCGCTGGATCGACAACGCATTCTCCGATGTGCTGGAGATGGCGTTGTAACTGATCTTCTTAAAGATCCACCAGCCCTTCTTCACCGTGGTGATGCCGTGGGCCGTTACGCTGTTTACAAGATCCGAACTGCACTTCTCATTCAGCACGAAGTCCAGCATGTTCACGCCGTACTCGATGCTCTGTGTGGTGCTGGGCATATCCTCAGATTTCAAATAATCGTAGTAGAAAAAGTAGTCCTCGGTGCCCGGGTCATTAGCCAGCCGAAGCCGCAAATATCCCTCATCCTTGTCCAACAGATAGGTGCTCAGGATGCTCCACAGGCTGCCGAACTGGTCGCCGCTGTCGCTGGTGTCCACGTACCGGTTGGTCACCGTCACCTTGCCCCGCATCATGCAGTTGGCAGGGTTCTCCCCCTTCCGGCTCTTGTCAGCGTTCATCACGATGGAGAGCAGACTGGATTCCGAGCAGCTGTTGTAGGAGCTTGCCGAGAGTCTGGTGTTGATCTGCCCCAGCTCGTTCAAGATGCCGTCCGCTGTCACCGTCTTGTCCAGATTGAATTCCAGCTCGCACTCCGTCACACGGCCAAAGAAGATGCACTCGCTGTCCTCCTCCACCATGATCCAGGTGCTGCCCATCACAAAGTCGTCGTAGTAAGGGTTCTTCACCCGTCCGAAGCGGGTCTCGGCCTGGTACGGCACCCGACACGAAAAGCTTCCTGCCGATTTGTTCTCCAGCTCCACACTGGGGTCTGCCACGATGCCCTGGGTCTCTTCGCCCTCCACCGAGTCGCCATAAGAGTCGTATACCAGCACCTTTTTCGTCCAGTTGAACCGGGCCGTGCTGCTGTTGGTAAACTTCACCGATACCTGACCGGCGTATACCTTATATCTCATTTTGAAATATCTCCTTTACAGGTACGCCGGCCGGTAGTCGATGCTCACCGTCGTGTCCTCCTGAGCCTGCACCACCACCACACGACCGTTGGTGTTCAGCGCAGTACCCACGATGCCAATGTTGGTCTTAACGTCCGGCTTCAGCACAGCGCCCTCACCGGCGTAAAACCGGACGAACCCGCAGAACAGCTCAAAGCCGCCGCAGTCCGGTGCCAGCGCCGCAGCCCCTGTGCCAAAGTCGAAGTAGTCGTTCTCCGTCAGGGCATCCTTGGGGATGTTGGGGGCGTATATCCTGCCGGTGGCCTCCACCACGATCTCGTAGGCGGTGCTCTTGGTAAGCTCAGCACTCAGATCTGCCGTCAGCTCGATATGCGGCTGAGACAGAACATTCACTGTGCTGGTAATAGGCACCGTAGCACTGGCCATCAGCACGCTGGTGCCTTTCTTCCGGATGGATACCGTAGCTGTCCCGGTACTTACAGGACTCACGGTAAAGTTCAGCCCCATGACGGCGATGTCGTACTGCTTTGTCACAAGGGGCATCACAAGAGTCTGCAGCCGGCATTCATAGCTCGTACCCCCGGAGCTGTAGGTCTTCAGGTAGTCAAAGCGGGTCGTGGGCATGGACTCCTGGCTCAGCAGGGTGTAGTCCACTCCATTTTGATTCTGCATGTTCGAGGTTGCCGCTCCGCTGCTGGTCACAAATACAGCGCTGGGCTTGTCCGTAAATACCAGCGGAAACGTCTCTCTCGTCCCGGCCGGCAGGGTCACGCCGTGCATCTTCACGGTGGCCAGGTCGGTCTCAAAGCAAAAGGGGTCCCACAGCCAGTCGTCTCCGTCCTCTGCCAGCAGGTACTTGTAGGGGTATAGTCGGTATTGCAGGGTGATCTTGGTGTGGTTGTACTGCTGGCTGGGAGCCTCGCTCACCCAAATGCGTCCCACCCAGTAAAAAAGCGGGTCGTCGTCCAGAATGATCCGCGTCTGAAACGGCCGGGCCATCTTTTCCTTCAGCCGGGCCATAATATCCTGGTATGCCAGGTTTCCAACCGGCCCCCAGAAGTTGTTTTCCTCTCTCCACCGGTCGGTGTCTACGTAGAATTGCCAGCTTCCTTCCCGGTCACTGAACACCGGATACCCTGTCAATCCATGGCTCAGGTCAGCCACGCCGCTCATACCCTCCACTTCGAGGGTCATGGTCTTTTCCGTAGGCGGCTGCACGATCGGCCGACAAACAGGGATCAGATAAAGATCCCTCCAGGTATGTGTGTCACCAATGGTGATCCCATGTGGTATCGTCTTCATCTGGTCCCCCTTTCTCGGTCATTCGGGCGGTGCAAGGCTGTAGCTGATCACGGCCTTGATCCTGCCGTCAGAGTCGGAGGCATAGCTGCTTACCCAGCATCTCCCCCGGTAGCTCGTAATGTTTCCTTTTCCGTCCGGCACGTCCACCAGCACTCTCCGACCCTGCAGGTAGTACAGCAGGGCGTGGTAAGTGGCAAGCCATGTGCTGTCTGTCACCATCCATCCATCGGATTCTTCCCGGTGGATGTCTCCGTAACAGTCCCAGAAGGTGTGGCTCTTGCCGTCCGGTTCATAGTAAAATGTCCAGCTCCCCTCAGCATTCTTGAACACCCGCTTCTCCAGCGGGGCATATTCAATGGTGCCGTGCCAGGGAGCTGCTTCCAGGGTGCGGATCTGCTCCTCAAAGGGAGCCACCGTCAGCGGGTCTGCCGGGATCAGCATCAGCTCGTCGGTGCTAAAACTCTTCACCGGAGCTTCGGCGGGGATATGGAAGGTCAGCCGGGTGTACAGCTCTGCCCCTTCCGGGGTCACGTCTCTGCCAATGCCCATCCTTACCGTCCTCTCTCCGCCAGTTCGCCAAGGGCGGTGTTCATGTCGGTCTTGATCTCGCCTACCAGCTTCCGGCTGTTCATCACGACCTTCATGCCGGCCACAGCCCTTGCCACACCGTCGATCCGCTCGCCCATGCTCTGGATCGCATCCACCACATCACGGTTCCCGCTGGCCGACAGGGCCTCCGGGTCGTTGGGGTCTGCTTTTCCATTTTGACGATTGGCGTTCTGGTTCACCGTCCCGGCAAGGTTTGCCGAGCGGGTTGCGCTCAGGGTCACGGCCCGGTCTCCTGCCAGGCGGGAGTCCATCCAGTCCAGAGCGTTCTCTGCATTGGTCAGATCTACCACCGGCTGGATGCTGGGGTCGCTTTCGTCGTTCAGCACGTCCAGCAGTCTCATGGCGCTGCTCTGGGCAATATCCAAAGCACCATCTGCCACGGCCTCAAGGCTCCGGTCCACGCCATCAGAGGTGTTCGTGATGCCGTTCGCCAGACCTTCCATCAGGTAGCCACCGATCCCGGCAAATACCGTTGAGGGCGAGTGGACGCCGAACAGCTTCTTCACGCCGCTGATGATGCCTGCAAAGGGCGAGATGATAAAGCTGCCAAAGGTCTTTGCACCTGCTTTCACGCCTTTTCCGAGGCCGCTCACGAGGTTCGAGCCGATGCGCTTCATGCCGTCCCAGAGTCCCGAAGCCTTCTCCTTGATCCAGTCCCAGGCTTTGCCGATACCGGCCTTCACCTTGTCCCAGTTCTTCACCACGGCAGTGCCTACCAGGGCCGCACCTGCCACACAGGCACCCACCAGCAGTCCGTGAGGGCCGAGGCTGGCGGCCACCTTAGCAACACCCATGCCCACCTTGGCCAGAGTTCCCGAGGTGGCAGCTCCGGCAGCGGTGGCAGCAACCTTGGCGGCTCCCGCAGCCTTGGCAACGGTGGTCACACCGGAGGCCACATTGGCGGTGGCAGTCCCCACGCTGCTCAGTACCGGCACCAGGTCTGTGGCGGCTTTTGCGGCTTTTCCAAGGCCCAGAGCACTCTTCCCGGCGCTGAGCCATTTTGAGATCCCGCTTCCTCCGCCGGCAACGCCGGTGCTCTTCCGGCCCAGAAGTCTCTTGATAAAGTCCAAAGCCTTGGAGAAGAATCCTCCTCCGCCGGAGCCTCCCGGGTTCATCCCTCCCAAGAGCTTCGAGAGTAGCTGGGCAAACAGGCCGTTGCCGCTAAAAGCGCTCCGCAGTGCATTCCCAATGGCCTCGCTCAGAGTCCGGCCAAAGTCAGTGCCTACGATGTCCAGCACAGCCTCAAGCCCACTGGCCACCGCACTGGCCCAGTCTCCCCGTATGGCGCTTACCACAGCGTTCATGGTGGCGGCCATGGTCTCGCTGGCACCCTCTCGTGAGTACAAGCCGATCAGGTTGGTCAGGTTCTCTGCAAAGGCCGGGTTTACCTTCTTCCATACCTGGTTGAACCCGTTGTAGATGGGTTTCCAGTTCTTCGAGATGGTATACCCGAGTTGCATCATGGCCTGCTTGCCGTTTTCGCTCATGTCAAACGCCGAGGCCAGACTCTCCGCAAATCCCACAAAGTTGTACTGCTCGTCCTGCAGCTCTGCCAGTGCGTCCAGAGCCTCTTCGCTGTCCTTCTTGCCCTGGGCTACGTAGAAGTCATAGGTCTTCTGGTATTCCGTCAGCTTTTTCAGCGAGGTGCTCATGTTGCGCATGGCAGCGCCCACGCCCATCAGAGAGCTCATGGTTCCCTGCATGGCAGCACGACGGGCTTCCTTGGAGCCTTCGCCGTACTTCTCTACCGCCTGTTCGTAAGCGCTTTCCCGCTCCGAGAGGCTGCCGTCATCGTACAGCTTTTCCAGCATCTTCTGTCGGTTCGATACGATCTTGGCTTCCTTCTCGTATCGGGTGATCTGGTTGGCAAACTGGGTAAGCTGGGCCTTCTCAAGCTCGTTGATCAGCTCCTGCTGCTCCTTCTGCTCTTCCAGATACTTCCGGTATGCCACCTGGGTCTGCTGGCTCTGCTCCCCAAACTCTTCCTTGAGCTTGGTATATTCCTCCTCGGCAGCCGTTACCACCTTGGCCTGTGCATCGATCTTTTTGTTGATCTGCATCATCTGCCGGTTCGAGCGCTCTGCTACCGTGGCGGTGTCCTCGTACATGGATACCCACAGGTCGTACTCGTCCTCGGCGGTCTTGGCGTCGTTCTCATACCGGCTCAGCACATCACCCCAGATGTCGCTGTGGCGGCTCTGCCTCAGCTTCTCCAGATTGGCCTTCTCATCCAGCAGGGTGTTGTAGGCGTCCTTGGTCTTGTCGTTCCCGGCACCTACCCGGGCCAGCAGGGTATCGTACTGCTGCTGTGCAATGGCCACTCGGTCTGCCTGCAGCTCGATCTGCTTGGTCACCACCTCGGTCCGCTTTGCCAGAAGCTCCTCGTTGGTCACGCTGTGCTCGCTCTGCAGCTCCCACAGGGTGGTCTCCTTGCTCAGCGCATCCTGCAGGTACTTGTTGGCCTTCAGCTTCTTGCTGTACTCCTCTGCAAGGGTCTCTGCAAGGGTCTTTCCGGTCTTGGAAGCCTTCGTCTTGGTAGTCGGGTCGGTCGTGCCCGGCGTAATGTCGTCGACCGCTTTCTTGTAGTAGTCTCCGAATGCGCCGAAGTAGCCTGCAAGCCTGCTCTTAGCGGCCGCAGCAATGTCATTCACGCCCAATGTTGTATCCGTATTCGCCGTCTGGATACCCTTCTTGCCCGGGATGAGCGTCGAGTCCTGAATGGCCGTCTCAAACTGCTTCCTTGCAGTCTCAACGCCATTTCTCAGGGGATTCGAGCCGCTCCCCAGAGGGTCCATTTTGAATGCGGCGTAGATGCCCTGCATCTTGTCCTGCACCAGCGTGGCCGCCTCGTCCAGCGCCTTTCCCACGCCGCCCTTCACTTCGGAGGCAGCGTTGTAGCTTTCGTCGTAGAGCTTCTGCCGTGCTTCCGGGTCGCACATTCCCAGCACCGCGCCCTCGAGGATGTTCTCCGCATCGCTCATGGCGAGGTCACTTGGCGAGTGGATGCCCCAGAAGTTCGTAAAGACGGTACGGATGCCGGTGGCTACGTTCAGCATGGCCGCCTTTGCCTTCGCCAGCGCGTTCTGGTCGCCGATGCCTTCCGCCAGTCCCAGCGTTACGAACCGGCCAATTTCGGCCATGACCTTGGATGGAGAATGCTGGTCGAGGTCATATTTCATGGTCTCTACAGCGGTATTCGCAACATTCGAACTGGCCTGCTTCACCTGTGCGAGGGCGTCTTTGTCAGTCTCACCATTAGCAAATCCTTCGGTCGCATACTTGCCCGTGCCGGTCATCTGCTGGTAGAGCCCCGCCATAAAGCTGTCGCCATGCTCCAGTTCGTCGAGGAAAGGCGCAAATGGGTTTTCCCACTTCAGCCCCAGCAGGTCGAGCAGACTGAAATTCTCAGCCTTTTTCTTGACCAATCCGGTAAACTTGTCCCAGAGGTCATTGAGAGCAGGCTCACATTTCAACCAAATATAATCGAGAAGTTTGATGATAACATCGATCAGCGTGGTGCCTGCCACATAAAGTGCTTCTCCGATGGCAGGTGCAGAAAGAACTATAGCAGAGCATACTGCCTCTATGATCTTGGCAATGGAAGTTGCCAGCGTCGAAGCAACTTCTGCCAGCCCCTTGATGATTCCTGTAATAAATTCAACAACCAGCCATGCCGCCGATTTCAAGGCTTCGATAAAGACCTGGAAATTAAGATTCTGGAGCAGAGTAAGACTGGATGCCAGATTCCCAATAAACATGGCTGCCGAATTGAGCGCCAGCAGCGCACCGATGCTCAGCGCAAGAGCGCTGATAGATAGTGACAATGCAACGATGACCGGTGTCAGAGGAGCAAGGATCGCTGCAGCAACACCAAGGGCGGTGAATGCGCCAGCAACGGCAAGAATCGCCATGCCCATTTCGGTTAGGCTCAGCGAGCCAAGTTCTTTTATCGCCGGTACAAGCAGGTTCACAGCTGCGGCCATCGTTGTCAGCGCCATGGCCGCTCCGAGAGTTCCTTTCGCGAGATTCAATGCAAGCACAAAAACGCCGATACTGGCACCTGCTGTTGTAAGTGCCTTCCCGATCTCAGTCCAGTTCATCTCGCCAAAGCTCTTGAAGGCCGATACCAACAGGTTCATGCTGTCCGCCATCATTAAAAACGCAGCACCGTTTCCGATGCCGAATTTTACGCCATTCATAAGCTTTGCTGCTAAAACAAGAACTGCTGCGATTCCGGATATACCTCCAAGCCCTTTCGCCATTTCTTCCAGTTTTAGACCGCTAAGTGCTTTGAGTGCCGTTGTGAGAATGCCGACAGCACCTGCAAAAGCGATAAGTCCGGCTGCTCCCTTCAGAAATCTTACCTCATCCTTGGAGAGTACAGCACCTACAATAGTAAGTCCGGCCATTACTCCGCCAAGCGCTGCAACACTTGCAAGAAGATTACTTTTGTCAATGGTAGAAATGACTTTCAGCGCACCGGACAGCACAAGGACTGCAGACGAAACTGCCATCATTCCCGTGCTTACAGCCATTAGTTTCAAAGAGCTTACTTCTTTCGAAATGAGTGCAAGTGCTTTCATCACACCGAGCAGCCCCAGAAACACTCCGGTCATCGCCTCCATCGAAGCACTCAGTCGTTCCGGTTTTATCATTGATACAACAGCAAGCGATGCTGCAATGATACCGATAGATTTCGCGATCGTGATCAGTGTTTCCGATTTTTTCGCTTCTTTCCATGCATCGATTGCTTCACCGAGTGAATCGATAGTATCTTTAATGCCTCCGATAATACCTTTTGCACTTTCCCCGACAGACTTGATTCCATCGAGGAAGCTCTTCACAGAGGCCAGAATACCGACGCTCAACCCTCCGGTGATAAAGTCTTTCATCCTTTCCGGATCGAAGCTGTTGAAAGCATCTTTTGCTCCATTTGCAAAATTAGAAAATACTACGTCAGCCTCTTTTCCAAAAGAATAAAGCACCGGTGCAATGGTCTGGACAAAACCAGTGATCATCGAGCCAAGTGCTTCCAGCGGGTCAAGGCTTTCATCTACCGAGGATACAAATCCTCCGATGCTGGCAGTCATTCCAAGCAGGACATCGCCAAGAGGGACTGCCGCACTAAGAACATTTGCCGCTGTCTGTACGACGGTTTTCAGCATGTTCACGCCAACACGGATGACTGAAAATACACCCTCAAACGTCTTCTTGATGTTCGCCGCCGTCTTATCCGAGATGATGAGCTTCTGGGTCAGCAGGTCGAACCGTTCGGCGATTGTATAGATTCGGTCGCCGTCTGCAGGCGGGAAAATCTCGTTGAAGGCCTCCTTGATGGGCGTAACCAGCTTCCCGATGGCGTCCATGATGTTCCAAAGCCCCTGTATCAGGTGCTCCCGGCCCGATACCCTTCCGATGGCCTCAGCATATCCTTCGAGGTCCAGTGTTCCATTTTGAACAGCCTCGTTCAGTTTCACGAACTGGTCGTGGGCCTTCTGTATGGCGTCCTTGTCGTACCCCTGCGCGTCCAGCTCCTTATCGCTCAGGGCCAGCAGTTTCTCGGTGCTGGTGCGGGCTTCGTCCAGCGCCTGCCGCAGCGTATCGGCGCTCACGCCATTTTCCTGCAGGGCCGCGCCGAAGCTCCCTGCCTCCTCGATCTGCTTTTCCGTCAGAGCGCCAGTAGCCAGTGCTACCTGCTCCAGTGCATAGGTGTAGGCGTTGCCCTGGTCACCCAGCTCGTTCGAGAGCATCTGCTGCCAGCCGGTGTCGAGGCCCGCTTTCATCCGGTCGTTCAGGGCGTCGATGGACGGCACGAAGATGTCATACAGCCGGTTCGCCAGCTCCGTCCAGGTGTCGGTTGCCTCTTCCTTGTTGCCAAAGAGAGTCTCGAAGACGGCCATCCATTTTGAACTGACGGCGTCTTTTGTGGAGTCGATGGCCTGCGCGAAGCTGGTGGCCTGCTGGGCAGCGAGGGCGGCGCGTTCTGCCAGCTCTCCGTACTGCCCTTTCAGCTGTTCCAGCGCCTCCGAGCTGGTCATACCTTTGTTCTTCTGGGTCAGCTCATAGGCCGCCTCCATCATGGAAGCATACTTCCCGAAGGTCTTTTCCATGACCTCCGTGTTGGCCCATTTCTTCTGCAAGCTCGACTCAAAGCTGGCGATGGTCACTTCACCCTTCTTGATGACCCCCAGCTCCTCCGCAGTGTCGATAAGCTCCTGTTTCAGGGCTTTCGTCGCCGTACCCATCAGGTTCAGGCTCTTCCAGTCCTGTAACTGTAAGTGTCCTGCGCTGTAGCTCTGGGTCAGGTTCCGGATGGTGCTCTGGAACGCAAAGCCAGTCTTACCCGCATCTGCCGTGGCGTTTGCAATACCCATGATCATAGGGATCATCTTATCGATATTGCCGCCCGCCGCCGTCATCTGCGAAAGCGCGCTGGTCATCTCGCTGAAACTGTAACTGGTCTCGTCCGAATACCACATCAGCTTGTTCAGGTAGCCGTTCACCTGATCGATGCTCTTGCCGGTGGCGTTCATGATGGTCTGCACGTTCGAGGTCTTCTCTGCGTACTTATTCCATCCGCTGGTGATCTGATCCAGTGACAAGCTCTTCACCAATCGTTCGCCGGCATTCATGGCCTTGCTGGTAATGTTCACCAATACCGTGGCGGCCATAATATCCAGAGCCGAAAACTTCTGCTGCAAGGTGTCCAGCGAGCGGTTCATGGTGGCAAAATCCACTTTTTCCGCAGCCGCATCCAGCTTCTCAAAGCCCTTTTCGGCCCCTTTGAACTGCAGTTTCTCCATCATCCGGTCGATGGAGTCCATGGACTTCTTTGTGTTTTTCTCAAAGTTCGCATTGTTGAACTGCAGTTCTACAACACGCTGGTCTACTTCACGGCTCATTCTGTTCTCACCTCACCCCATGCCCGTTCTGCGATCCTCTCAAAAATAGGCCGCATTGCCGGGTTTATGTAATCCACTCCCTCTACATACCCGCCATTCCGGGTGCCGTGTCCGTATTGCAGGATCACCGCAATGGGCACTCCATCCACGATGTTGGAGTTGGACCATGTAATGGTGATGCTGTTCTCGTCCCGGTGTACGGCATAGCTCCAGCTTGCGGCGGTCTTCCCGGTGTCCTTGGGGGTGGCCCTCGACAGCGCCTCTACCCCCTCCCGGCCATACTGAGCCAGAATATCGTCCAGCTTCAGCGCCGAGCACCGCTTCAAAAATCCCTTTGTTTTCTTCCAGTCGCCTTTCTGTCGGCACACGATCACCTTTGGCATTTCTTACCCCCTCGTGTGCAGCTTTGCTTTCCGCTGCTCATTCAGCATCCTCTGCTGAGCCATTGCCTCGGCCTTGCTCATTTTCCGGGGCGGGTTGTTGGCTTCCTGGCCCACCCGCAGCAGCGTCAGCAGCCGGTTCAGGTGCCATTTCTCACATTCCTTGGGGATCCCAAGCTGGAACATCTGGTAATACAGCACCTCCGCAGTGGTCTCTGTGCCTCCTCGCCTGGGGCGGGGCTTCTGCTTTACAGTCTTCCCGTTCCTGGGCTCGTTCGGCTTTGGCTCGCCCCGAAACCAGGTAGCGGTCATGGGGTCGTCCATATATATGTTAATGGCATTCATCTGTTCTCTCGTCAGCCGCCGGTATACCTCGGGGTCAACCCCCTTCGTCACGGTCATACAGCGGATATAGTCCATCTGCTGTTGAGCCGTCAGGTTTCCGACGTTCGACAAAAACGGAATATGCCATTTGCTTTCCCAGTTAGCCAGGGAGAGCAGACTGTGCTCTAACCTCAGCTCAACGGGCTCACCGTACCGGAACTCGGCCTTCTGTGGGTCCCAGCTCTGTGTTCCGGCTATTTTGATGGTCAGCATCGTCTGCTCCTCCTGGCATCAAATGTGTGGGCAGCGTGCTATGCAGTACGCAAAGCACGGTTCGGTATCATCAGGTTACGGGTTCAGCACAGCAAGGCCGGGCTGAGAAACGGGGGGCTTGGCGGCCTCATTGGTCAGGTCTTTGGGCAGAATGCCGTTCACAAAGTCCTCGGCAGCCTTGCCGTCGCCGCTCAGCAGCTCGATGTACAGGTCGCTGTAGGCCTGGGTAGCCATAAAGTCGTCCAGAACCTGCTGGTTCTTCACGAACTTCCTGCCGTCGGGGCTCAGCACACCATAACTGGCGCAGATGATCTTCTTGAACAGATGAGTCAGCTCAAGCTGGTTCTTTGCCTCCACGATCTTCTTCACCGTCTCCACAAAGCCGCCGTCGGTGCAAAGCTGCATCTCCATGATCTCGGCCTTGGTCAGGTTGAAATAGTAGTCCTCCGTACGCTCGGTACCACCAAAGTCCACGGTTGTCATCGTCTTCTTAAGCATTTTTCTTCTCCTTTATCCTGTTATTAGGCAGCGGCTGCCTCGGTGTCGGTGATCAGCTTGATCAGCTCATCCGGGCTGGGCAGGGTGGCCTCGCTGGCAGCCTCAACACCGGAACCACCGTCAGAGCCCCAGAGCTTGTTCTGGATAGCCAGCACGGTCTTCTCCTTCAGCTTCGAGCAGTCGATCTCCATGTGGCAGGTGGGGCGATGGCCCTTGACATTCACAGGAGAAGCGCTGCACTCCCAGCTGAAGGTGATGGCGTCGGGGCTGTCGTTGATGGTGGCGTAGCTCTTCTCGCTGGGAGAAGCGGTGCTGTTCCATACCACGTGGATCTTCTGGCCAGCCTCATCGGTGATGTCGTTGCCCTTGGTGGTCACCCAGCTAAAGCCAAAGGCCTTGCGCTTCTGCTGGCCAATGGTCACGCCGGTAGCCACACTGGCAGAGCCATCACAGGCAGCCCACTCATCAGGGTAGGTGTAGGCCTCAATGGTGTAGCCGTAATCCTCGGCGCTGCGCAGGCTGGCGTACTTGATGTCGTCAGCATACAGCTTGGTCTCCTCCGCACCAGAGGGGCTCTCGGTCACAGCGGTAAGGCCATTCCAGGCAGCACCCTTCTCGTAGGTGCCCTCAGTGGTCATGGGGTACAGAACGCCGCACTTGGTGCCCATTTCGTAAAATTTCTCGCCAACAGCGTCCCAGATCAGTCTTCCCATAGTCTTTCCTCCTTCTTAAACATAGGTCGTAAACACAGTGTGATATAAGTTTTCCGAAACAAAACAGCGGTCGTAGGCGCATTTCGGCAATACGCTTACGGCCGCTTTCAGTTTCGAGTCGGGGTCGTTATCCATCACCGTCACCGTATAATGGGGATGCTGGATATAAACTCCGTCATTGGCGTGCTCGTTCCGGATACGGCTTTCGCTGTATACAATACAGGGGTATTTCAGCTTGTATCCGGCAGGCGGCTGAAAGTAGAGGTTCTCTTTCCCGGTCGCCTCCCGCAGTACCTTCCGCAGCAAAGCGTCAAGCTTCAGGCGTGCTTCCATTCCAGATCCCTCCTAAGGTCAGCACCAGTCTTGGGTACTGCACTTTCACGTTCGTGATCTTCCAGTGCTGCCCACAAAACGTGGCATATCGCATGGCGTAAAGGTTGTTTTGTGCAAATGGGTCGGCTACAACGCTCAGTTGGTTTCCTACTGTAACGTCCTCATTGATCTTGTCGCTCCCCTGCATCAGCCGCCCAAACTCCAGCACGTCGCCGTAATAGCTCCGCTCTACGATCCGTTCTACGAATACGCTTGGCGCTGATTCTTCCGTATCCTGCGCAAACCCGATCTTCCCGCTCCATTTCATAGTAGATCCTCCCTAAGGAACCCGAGTTGGGGTGCCCAGCAGCCGCTTCACTGTCGCTCGCGTCTCGCTGACCCAGGCCAGTTCCTCACTTCGCTGTTTCCGCCACTGGCGGCGCTCAGTTCGTCACCATTTTGAATTTTGTCCGGCAGGTCAGTTTGTTGTTGCTAACTCGATGACCTGCTTTTTACTCTGCTGCCACGGTGCAGGTCGTAGCGGTAGTACCGTCGTACACCACCACACCGGCAGCCAGCAGAGCGATAGGCAGGTAGGTCTTGGCGCCGTCCACGATCATCAGGCGGCCCAGCTTAAAGGCCTTCTCCACGTCATCCTTCTTCGCCTGGGTCTTGTGTGCCTCGTCCTCGTACAGCTTCTTGTCGGTGTGCAGGTAGGCAACGTAGTTAGCCACATGCAGGTCATGACCGGTCTCGTAATAGGGTTTCAGCATAGTTCTATCCTTTCTCTTTAAGCAGCCCACTCCACGGCCATGGCGCTGTACGGGGTGGTCAGTGCGCCGGAGCAGCGGGTCTCGATCAGGTACTTCATGGCGTTGAAGTCGATGTCGAAGTCGTCGAACATGGAGACAGCGCCGCCCTTGTCTGCGCCTACAGTGTAGTCGGCCAGGTTCACGATCAGGCAGACCAGGTCACCGCCCTTGGAACCCTTGCGGCCCTCCATCTCGGGGATGGTCACAATATTCTTTACACGCAGCTTGCGGGCCAGAGCAGCCTCGTCGGCATACAGAGTGTGGCCGATGCCGTCCTCCAGCAGGAGCATCTCGGTCAGGGCGTCCTCGGTGGTGTACAGGGTGGGGGTGCCGGAGCCGCGGTACTCCTTGCGGCTGCGCAGGATCTGCTTGATCAGGGCCTTGTACTTGTCCTCCACGGTGGTCAGGCCGGTGGTCTTGCACTGGACCTTGATGGTAAACAGGTCGCTGTCATTGAACACAGGACGGATGCAGTTCTCATCGATCTTATCCTCAGAAGCAGCCAAACGGCCGTCGCCCAGCAGGTAAGCCAGAGCCAGCTCACGGTCCAGCTTCAGGCGCATCTCCTTCCTCAGCCATGCCACAACGTCGAAGCTGGTAATGTCGATGACGTCGTCGCGGTCCAGCTTCTGCTTCTTGTACACGGTGGTGGGGCTGGTGGAGCGGCGCAGCAGGCCAAAGACCTCTTCCTTCTTGAAGTTGCCCTTGAAGTAACCCTTGGCGCGGGCATCTTCCTCAGTCAGGTCAGCGAACATGCTCTTGATCCGGCTGAAGGGGACGTGGTGCACAGCGCCCATGACCATGCTCACCCAGTCGTCGGGCTTGTCGATGATGCGGGGCGTGGTATCCAGCAGGTGATCATCGGGGAACAGCCACTCCACATTGTCGATGCTGTGGCTCAGATAGGCCAGCTCCTCGCCGGTGATGTCCGAGTTCTCGAAAGCCGCCTTCATGGTGCCGCTGCTCTTGGCACCCTTGATAACAGCGTTGATGTCGCCGATGCTGTGCTTCAGCACGGTCTCAGTGGTGTCATGGTCAAACACATTCTGCTTCACGGTCGTATCCTCCTCACCGTCGTCTTCGCCGTCCTCGCCGTCTGCCTCTTCCATTGCAAGGCCAACAAGCGCATGACAGCATTCTTTCTGCTCGTCGGTCATGCTGTTGTACACTTCCTCGAGTGTCTTACCGTTTTTCTTTTCGTCCGCCATTCCGGCATCCTCCTGTTTCGTGTCGTTTCCGCCGTCGGTGCTGTGGGTCAGCTCCTCCAGCGGGTCGCCATTCGGGTCCAGCCCGTGGGTCAGGCTCAGGCCCTCGTCGTTGTAGATAAAGGCCTCACCCTCATCATAATCTTCATCGGCGCTGTGCTTCACCACCTCGTCGATGAGCGCACCCGGGTTGCAGCCTGCCAGTACGAGGCTCACTTCCCGGATAAAGCCGTGTTTCACGGTCTTCCCCACCTTCTGCAGTCCGTTGGCATAGATGGAAAAGGCGTTCAGATCGCCGTTCTCCACGCAGGCCTTGGCCGTACGGCCGGTGTCCGTATCGTTGAACTTGGCGTAGCAGTATACGCCCTGGGGCCGGTTTTTCAGCAGACAGTGGCCGATGACATTGTCCACGCTCGAGTGGTCGTGGTTGTACACCATCGGCACGGTCTTGCCGTCGCACTCCTTAAAGGCGTCCGGCGCAATGGTCAGTCCGTCATAACAGCGGGTGTTGGCCTTCGTGGCCCATCCGCTGCAATCGTAATCGATAGCCATTTTGAAATTCAGCATCTCCTTTCCAAAGTTTTCATGTTCCTTACTCCGACAGTGCTCTGTCCACAGCATCTCCGCCTCTCGTCAGCATCCTCTCATGCTCCGAGACCTCTTCGCTGGACTGGCTGATGTTCGCATTCCGCAGCTCATCCGCCTTCGGGTCCTTCGAGGGCTTCATGCCGATTGCCTGTCGCATCTCGTTCGAGGTCATGATCTCGTTGCGGGTAAACTTGTCTGCGATCTCTGCCACAGCCGACACCGGCGTCAGCTTGAACGGGTCGCGGAAGAACAGCACGCTCTCGCTCTTTTCGTCTCGCTGCTCTTTCGTCAGGAACTTCCGTTTGAACTCATCCACAGCGGCTGCTACGATGGGCTCGATGGTACGGTTCTCGTAGTTGGTCATCACCTTGTCGTCCGCAGTGCCGTTCATGATCTCCGGTGTGATACCCAACTGGCTGTATGCCATGTTGGTCAGGTATTCCACACTCTTCAGAACATTGTTTTCCAGACTGCGGTTCAGCTGGGTGATGTGCTCCGTTCCGTCCGTGTAAGCCACACCGTACTTCGAGCCTGCCAGCTGGTCTTCGATCTCCTGCCGCCGCTCCAAGGCCTGCTTCTTGCGGGCCTCGCTCTTCACGACGTAGGGCAGCTGGATGATAAGATCGAGCTTCCCGGCTCCCACCTGCTCGTCGATGACATCCATGAGGTGGAGCTTCCGGGTCAGCTGCTGGATGGTTCCGTTGGGCTCGTTCATCACGGCGTAGAAGGGGTTCTCGATCAGGGCCACCCGGTCCTTCGGCAGAGTCACCTCTTCCTTCTGTCCTGTCTTCTCGTTGTAGAGCTCTACCCGCACGTCGGCAGGGTACCACTCCTTCACCTTACCCACCCGCATGGACTGGATGTCCATTTCGCCGGTCGCTTCATTCAGCTCCACGTCCACCGGCACCACGGCGATGACGCCCTCGTCCAACATGGACAGGAACATATCGAACCGCATCCCCCGTCCGGTCTGGTCGAGGTTGGCTGAAAGGTTCAGACAAGAATTAAGGCCCGACGAAATGGTTTCGCTGTAGCGTCCGTTTTCGTCGAGCCTTACGTGATTGATGGTAATGGCCGCAGCATCCATGGCGATTCGGGTATAGATGGCCGAAATGATGGTGCGGTCGCTTGTCCGGGTCATCCGCACCCGGTCGGGGCGGTAACTGTATCCGCCGTAATAGATCTTCCCGGGAGGATCCCGGTTCGTAAAAGCGTTCCACGCCCTCTTCAGGCGGGAGCCAAAGGTTTGTGACGCCATTTTGATTTCCTCCAGATCAGGACTTCTTTACAGCCGAAGCCATTGCGGCCGTTACAACGGCTTTTTTCAAAGCATCGCTCCCAGTCGCATTTACGGCAGCCACAGCGATATCGCCATAGTGATTCAGCACTGCATCTACAGCCGCCTTGCCAGCCACGCCACCGATTGCACCGGCTGCACCACCAACGATTTTATTGCCAGCAGTTTTCAGCAGATCAGTCGCATAAGCCTTACCAGGTGACGTGCTCTTCTTCAGCTCCATATACTGCTTTTCTTTCTGCATTCTGGCAATACGTTGATTTAGTTCCTCATCGGTCATTTTCTTGGGGTTATTAGAGCGGGCCTTCGTCGAATGCTGTTCGAGTCTTTCCGCAGTCCTTTTCTGGGCTCCATACCAAGGATGATCATCGGACTTGGGTTTATTTGTCCATCCATCCTTGTCCATCGGACGAGCAGTATCCTTCAAAAGCTGTTTAGTAGCATTTACGGCTTTCTTGACGCCGTTTTTATAGTCATCTCCAGAGTATCGTTTTCTCCCAGCGGATGTCAAAGTACCATCCGGATTCTGGTATCGCCGCACACCCCACTTCATGCCTTTGATACCCCAATGGTACAGTTCGTCATTATAAACGGTCATCTTTTCCCCTTTTCAGCAAAAAAAACGCACCAGCCATTAAGCTGATGCGTACCATCGTGTTATGTCATTCAGATTTTTTGTTTCCCGAGATTTCTTTTCTAAATTCCGAATGCGGCTGATCAATATCTTCTTTATGCTCCTTAAGAAGTTCATCCAGCTTTCTCTTCTCTTCATCGGAAAGTTTCATAGCATTATCCTCTCACCTTTCTTTGCAAGTTCTGCCTGTACCTTTTCAAAGTGCTTTCCAGCTTCAGAAACGTCGATGATTTTAACGTCTCCTATTTCCTTCAAAGCTTCGTTCACCTTGAAAATAATAACAGGATCATGTGCATGATTATATATCGTTTGATTGTTGTCGTCAACCATAGCGTCATACTTTTCGCTCATAGTTTTGCAATATCTTCTGGTAATATCATATTCCCAGGCTCGTTCCATCAGATGATTAAACACCTCATATGCTGCTTTATAATCATCCTCCGTGCTTAACTTGCTTAGATCAATCGTTCTGGATTTTTCTGTGCCGATCTTATAGTATGCCATTTCCTTCTGCATGGAACGAAGTTCTATGGAAGAACGAAATTTATTGGCATTGTATGCAGCTATAAACTCATCCAACCGTTCCTTGCTTGTGGGCATTTTAAGGTTTTTGATCGTTTCATACTGATGCTCAAAAACCGCAAGCCCTTTCGTTTTCATCAAGTAAACAGCAAAAGGACCTTTGTACACACTGCTATCCCAACTATCGTCAGGGTTATACGTATATAGCCAGCGGTCCGAACGTGTTTCGTTCTGGAATGGGTTGGTATTCACATTGTTAAGACGTGTTCCTGTGCGCATAACGGTATCTTCTATCGGATAGGGCGGCCCCCTACGAACGCCCCATTTTTTGGCCTTTGATTCCATAATGATAAAGGTCATCGCTGTATACCGGCATGTTTTACCTCCTCTGCAAAAAAACGCACCAGCTATTAAGCCTCACTCAAACGCATCCCGGTTCTCCTTCCACGCCACATAGGCGTCTATCATGGCGGCCACGGCGTCGATCTTCTGGTCTTGCCTCTGCTTGTAGAGCTTCCGGTTTCCGTTCGTGTCCACCAGCGCCATGCAGTTTCCAATGGCAAACTGCATCAGCTTCTCGTCGAAGAGGAGCTTTCTCTGCTCACTCAGTTTCTTTAAGTCGCCAAGCGGCACGCTTTCCGTCCGCGCGCCCTGAATGACCTTGGTGATGCCGAAGCTGCCGTTCTCGGTCGCCCACCGCTCCACGAAATCTTTGGCGTTGTACGGGTCGTACCCGAAGGCCCGGATGTCGTATTCGTTCTGCTGGATAAAGGCGTCAAGGTCGTCGTATACCTGCATCATGTCGAGGATGGTTCCGTCAAAGACGAACAGCGTCCCCTCCTGCATGAACTCCTCGTACTGTTGCCGCCGGGAGACGGGCAGTTGGCTTAGGGTGTAGCTGGTAATGTAGTCCCGCGTCTTCACCCCGAAATATCCGTTGGAAAGCGGAAATAGGAACGTAAAGGCGCAGAAGTCGTCGCCCCGGCTCAGGTCAGCTCCCATGGCGCAGGGCATCTGCCAGAAATCGCGGTGCCGGTGACACAGCGTTTCCTCATACGAGAAGAAATAGGTATACCCCTCCATGGGCAGGTTGAAGCGCTTGGCCAGAATATCATTCCGGGCGCTGGGTGATTTCTCCGCGCGTTCAACATCCAGCTGGTAGGTCTCGTAGGTCACGGTCTTCCCGAGATTCGGATTCGCCTTCAGCCACATCTCCGGCTTGCCGACTTCGTCAATGGAATCCAGCTTGTAGTACCAGATGGAGACGTGGGGATTGATGTATTCTCCCTTCAGGATCTGCATCAATTCCATTTTGATGTCGTCACCGCATCCATTTCGTACCGTACCCTCCGAGCTTGCCGCCACGATGAGATAGTTCTCATTCTTGGAGGCACCCTGCTCGATGGCGCTGATGGGGTCCTCCCGGATGTCACAGGAGAGCCACTCGTCCACCGTCGCCACAGTATCTCGCCGTCCCTGCAGCTTCTCGATGGTCATGGGGCGTATCTCTAGCAGCGACCCGGTCACGAAGTTCTCGATGCCCTTCTTGGTAGAAGCCATCTTCACCCTGTCGGCCTTTGCGCCGGTGGTGTTCTGGAGGCTCCCCATAGTCATGAACTGCAGGACAGGCCCCTTTGCCCTCGCCAGTGCCGTTCGGAATGGTGCCAAAACCTCCTCCGCCTGCTTCATGGTCGGGGCGGTCGTCAGCTGCTGAGTCGTCGTGGTATAGGCGGTCATGAAATATGCCTGCAAAAATTCCAGATACATGGTCTTTGCAGCCGCGCGGGTGATGATGAGATACTGCTTCGTAATGAGCCGTTTCTTGATTCGCCGGGTCTCATAGTGGCCTCCGCCGTGTGCATCCGGCACAAAGACGCTCCGCTCCACGAAGTAGTACCACCCGAAAATCTCCTCCGCCCACAGCTTGAAGCTGTCCAGCATCTTCACGTCGCTGCCGTCGGTCAGGGTCAGCTCATCCTCGCAAAAGGCGATAAAGCCGTTGACTGCCTTGTCGTCGTAGTAGATGCCAGGGTTGGCGATCAGGTCGTCGATCCGGTTCATTTCCATTGAAATTTCACGGCATACCGGTATCTCGCCCCGCATCACGGCCTCCCGAAAGCGGCCGTAATAAATGGGCGTGGCCGTATTCGAGAGTGCCATAATTTCTTTCTCCTAAGTCCTGTTCATTGCAGGTTCATACCATGGCTTATGCAGCGTATAGTAGCAGTCATTCTGGTGAGGGCATCCGCTCTTGCTGAAATGTTCACACTTTCCGCATAATCCATAGACGTCATTTTCCTTGCCGGAGCGCTGTACCGTACCGAATATGAGGTTTTCATCAAGGTCCATTTTATACCTCCATTATCGTAAGGCAGAACTGTCACAGTTTCTTGCTTTATAGTACGGTTTTTTCGGCTTGTCGAAGCACTCCTTCGAGTTCGGGCATTTCCATGACTTGAAATTAGCGCAGGTTCGGCAGAGGCTGTAAGCGTCCGTCATGTTCCAGTTCGCCGTTTCAGTCGCCCATAGACGCGATGCTTCCTGTATGTCGTGCATATCGTTTCACCCCTGCATCTCCCTCGTATGCTGCGTTCACACGTTTCGTTTCGCCGCTCCCCACAGAGCATTCAGGAGCTGCTTTTCTTCGGGGTATCGAACTCGCAGTTGAGCCGCCACTCCATTTCAGCCGCCGTGTTCTTCAGCGCCTCCATGGTCGTCGAGCTCTGCGGAGGGTCAAATCCCAGCAGCCGCACCTTCACGGCCAGATAGGCCTTTACGGCAGCCGCCTTAACAGCATCCTGGAGAAACTCCTCCCAGGTGTTCGTCTTGTCACTTATCATGTACCCATTTTCAGGCCCTACACCCATCTGCCCCAGCGCAAACAGCACAGAGTTGATGTACATGATGAGGTCTGTGTCGAAGTCCTCGCACTCCTCGGCGATGCCCAGCAGCTTCTTTACGCTTATCAGGATCGAATTCATTTTGACGCCTCGTCCTTTCCCTGCTGAGCCATAAACTCCATAAAAGCCTTATCAGTCTCCTTGTGGATCGCCTTGCTTACAGCGTCTGCGATGTCAAAGCTCAGGTCGATCTCATATCGCTTCGGAGCATTTGCTTCGATCCCGTGCTGGATAGCGTCTGCCACCTGCCCGAAATTCGGTTCAGATGCTGCTTTTTCCATCCTAAAAAGCTCATGCTCAGCCGGTTCTGCAATGCGTGCCGCTCTTACTTGGACTTCTTTCAGAACACCGTTTGCTTTAGCATTCAGCAAAGCAGCGTATACTGCTTCCTGTAATTTCTTATTGTTTGTAAAAGTTCTACCGGGACTCACTGCGCGTGAATCTGTTTTCCTGACCCAGTATTCGATCTTCTCTACAGCCTCACCGGGCATTTCCCAGTTTTTGTCAATGCCGGCGCCTGCAATGGAAGCATTCGCCCACATCAGGGCCTCGTCCAGCTTCGTCAGTGCAAGGCTTCTTTCCCGGCTCGGGTTCAGTTTTAAGAGCATCGCCTCGGCTTCTTCCAGCTTCTTCCTCAGTAGAGTACTGTAGTCCTGCTCTCGTACACTAAACGCTTTTTTCGGATACATCATCGTTCTCCTCCACAAGTTCCCAGTCATCGCAGCACATTAGACTGATAAACATTCCCATATCGGAAACTTCCCGGAAGTTGATGTCGCTTCCCTGTTCCGTGTGTATCATAAGCTCCCGCGCAGCGATGTGCCAATATGCGTTCTTCCAGTGATGCCGCTTTACTTTATATCCCTGTTTCATGGTAAGCCAAGCCGTTGTCCAGTTCATACTATTTCCTCCACGGGCATGTGTCGCCCGGCTTCCGATCTCCGTCCGGCATTTTCGCATTTTGACCGGTTCCGTAGTGGATGACCTTGTGCGTCGCCGCCGAAACACAAATGGCGTTCTCTGGGTCCAGCAGTTTTTCGCTGTGCCGGAGCACGTCTTCTTTCGTTATGGGGTTCAGGTGGTGGATCGAGATCCTCGGCCGTACCGGCCTGCCGTCCCGCAGCACCCAGTCCGTAATGGGGTGGTCCTGGCATCCCAGATCACACCCCATGTCTCTTGCTATGATCCTGTCTCGGAACTGCCGCCACTCTCTCGACTGGTAAAAGTCCTGGTTCAACCACCGGTCAAACCCGAAGGTATCTTTACCAACCTCTCCGTGCAGCTGCAGATATGCCAGCCGCTCCTCGTATGTGGCGTAGCTGCATAATTCGGTATAGCTCTTCATACAAACAGCTCCAGTATCTTGCAATGTGCAATGATTATAGACAGTGCCCACAAAATATGCGGCATAGTCGTACTTACAGCATTTTTGGGATGCTTTCTGAAACACACCGCCAGCATAAAGATCATAAGAGCCGCAATCCACAGCATAGCTAACGCCGTCTTATAGCCCATCATTTCGTCAATTTGCCTCATTTACCTCAGCAGACCCTTCTGCTGTAAGATCGCATACAAAATCAGCATTCCGCACCATAGCAGTGCAGGCATCCCGAAGTGCGCAAAGAGTTCCATTGCATAACTCTGTGTGTGCTTCTCTGCCCACTCTGCAAAGAAAACCGAGCCAAAAACAATAACGACAAGCCAAAACATAGCAAATGCCAACTCAATTAAAGTCATATTCGTCTTCCTCCACACCGTTGTACTTGGCCATGGCTTTCAGTACCTTGTCATACATCTCTTTGGAGTCCTTGGCGGCCTCAAGTGTTTCAGTCTTTGCCCGCAGCAGTTTGTTCTCTTCCTCCAGCTTCTTCTTCTCCAGGTCTGACTTCATGGTGGCCAGCTTCAGGAAGTGAGTTGTCTCTGCACTAGAGGCCGTTCCTTCCCGAAGCCGTCTTTCCACCAGAGTCATGGCCAGATTTATCATATACTGTTCCTGTGCTTCCGGGCTGGAGGCAGGCCGGGCCGAAGCCGCAGCCATCTCCCCCGGAGCGCTTCTTTTCGGCTTCATAGCTTTATCCTCTTTTCTTATGTTTTTGGTTTCGCTTTTGCAAGGGCTCATGGGCATGGCTTGTCATGGCATCTGAAAGGAGAAGAAAAATGTCAATGGAGGTTGAACATCATGAACCCGATTTTCATAGGAGGCGTTTTTCTCCCATGAGCCCTTGCAAAAACTGCTGAAGCTGCAGTCTACTCCCCGCAGCCTCAGCAATTCAATCTTAAAGCCCAAATATCAATTTTCCCTCCGGGGAAATATCAAAGACCGGCGCGATTTGAGAGGGGGTGTCATTTTTGAGACCCCTCCCCTATGCTTAAGCACTTTTGTCCAGTGTGTCTTCGTCTTTGACTTCGATCTTGAGCTTCTTGTAGATGTTTTGCGGATCAGCAGCTACAATTCTGTCGATGGCCTTCTCGATTTCATAGGCATTTTCATTGTCCGTGAACTGAGAAGACGTCTCAGCCAGCCTCATGAGAAGGCCAGATGAGTTATAGCCATGATCCGTGTCGTATCGATACCATTCTTCGAACTGCTCGTACGGTGAATACGGGTTATCAAAGGTGGTAAGAAAGCAACGAACCATATATCTGTTCCTTTCTTGTATAAATTATTTGTTTAATGCACTGTAAAGCGTAGACTCGGGAACACCACAAGCTTTAGCAATGTCCGCATACGAGTATCCGCTGCGAAGCATTGCTTTTGCTTTAGACATCTTTGCCGAACTCATGACAGTTGTTACTTTCGGCATTGCACGTTTCACTATTTCATCCGAATCAGACGAATTAAGAATCTTCATGAGTTTGCTGTCGGAAATTGCGCCTGCTTGAATCGCTTCCCATTCTTTGTCTGTGAAAATGACCTTAGATTTGCGTCCGCTTGCACCAACAGAATCGCGTGCGCGCTGCATCTCGACAGAAGAGATTTTTCTAATTTCTTTCTTATCGATTGCAGGATTAAGACCTTGCTCCTGAATTTTCGCTTTAATGCTTGCATTAGCAATGAGCATTGCCTTGCGTTCTTTTGGCTTATTCATGAGCATGGTGTTATACTTATCGTTCAAAGACCTAACTTCGGATGCATATTGCTTCGCTGCTGCCGGACTGTACTTCAAACCGGGCATATTCTCAGCCTCTTTACGAGCCTGTCTGGCCATGGCCTTAAGCTGGTTCGAGAAATCGGCGTAGAGGTTTTCCTGAATGGTGCCAGAGGACAGTGTTCTTGCGTCTTTGGTTTCAGAAATCAAGCTTACCGTGTCTTCGGCCATGCGTTCCTTTCCGGTTTTGGGATCGATAAAGGTACGTCCGCTCTCTTTATAAACTAGTTCACCAGTATCTTTGTCAACATGAACACTTCCACGACGTTCAGGAACTCGTATCGTTTGCTTACGACGAGACAGAAGTGTGGATGCTCCACCGTACTTAACATTTCCTTCCTCATCAACACGAATCTGCCACTTCTGCTTAAGTTCTGCGATACCATTTTCCCTTTCAGAGCGCTTGTAGTCGAGGCCATGCTTTTCTGCATCAATAACGACCATTGAATGCTTAACAGCACGAGCCAGTTCTTTCTCATCCGCGCCACGAAGAGTCATATCCGTAATCAAATTAGAAATGACGCCCATTTCACGTTGCTTCTCCTCTTTTTTCATGAGACGGACGTGATTAGGATTACCTGGTGGTACTGCGTATTCAGTTTTAGGATCGAAATCTTTCAAATCCTTCAGTGCAGGAGTAGACTTAATGCTGACTTTGTCCGTAATAGGAATCGCCATGACGGTATCGCCATCAAAGTCAGCGCCCGAAAGGCGTTCTGCCACCTTTGCGTTGATGCCGATTGCATCCTGAATTGCTCCAAGATTCCGCTTGCCGTGAACATTCTTATTGTTGACTGTGACAATAGGAATCTCAAAAGTGCCTGCATGCGGAAAGCGTATCAATGCAAGCTTCGTGCCATTTTCATATGTCGGGCAGTATGCTTCCGTCTCTTTGATCTGATTGATCGGAAGGATGACTTTCGTAGACTGTCCTGGAAAAGCAGATGCTTTGAGGGTCATCGATGTACCTTCGCATGTGTCAGCGAAGTCAGTGAGCAGTTTCTTCTTAATCGTCGGATTGTTGTACTGCATGATTTCATCATACTGTGCTTTATAGTCTGCGACAGTCAGTTTCAGCTGATTCTCAATCAACTTCTTGGGCTGCTTGGAAAGAAATTGAGAAGAGACATTTCGGGACATTGTATCCCAGTCGCCTTCTTCTTTCAGTTTATTGATAGGAGACAGGTGCTCCTTTCCATCAGCTCCGATGTACATGCTCTGACCATTTGCTTTGATGGCTGCACCAAAAGGATTGTCTGGATCAGCTTTCGCTTCTTTCAGAACTTTCATCTTGGGGGTGCCGGAAGGTTTATTGGTGTTGAACCTAACATCAACGCCATCCGGAAGATCGTCGGAATAAACAGCCATGCCTTTCAGATAGTGGTCGCCATCGACAAGAATACGCACCTGTGCATAATGACTTTTGCCAAGATCAAGATCCGGGACACCACGGCGAATCTCAATGACGCCATCCTTTGCCAGACCACCTTCATCGCCATACATAATTGCCACACGGCTTGAATCCAAACTTGATGGACGTTGAAGCTTCTGAAAAGTTTCGCCACCATCATCAGAATGGTAATCACCCAGCGAATCAATCTGGTCTTGGTGCTGGTAGGCATATTTCTGGTCAAACTCAGGCTTGGCCAAAACAGTAATGTTTGTCTGTTGACGAATGTTAGTCGGCTGGCGAATGCCAACACCATACCGTTTGAAACCATATTCTGCTTCAAGTGTGTATGCGGCATCGATAAGCTCGGTTTCAGATATTCCAAGCACTTGGTTCGCACCTTCAGAAATGTCAACCATGCCCTTTTTCTCTACTTCTTTTTTCAAAGTTTCGGCGATACTCTCTGCACGTTTTGCTTTTTTGTCGATATTACCAGAGTATTTAGACCGGACGCTTGACTCACTCATGTTGAGCTGTTTTGCGATGTCTGTCCACCCAAGGCCTTTATTATCTCTAAGGTCTTTAATTTGCTCATATTCCGACGTTTTGCGCAAATTTATAGCTTTGCTTTTAGCAACACGAAACTCCGAAAGACTCATCTGATATTCCTTCGGAAGTGTATCGTTGATAGAGTTCAGAATATCTTTTTCTGAAAGTCCTTTATTTTTCAAAAGTTCAATTCGTGAAAGAAAATCTCCCGAATGCTGATAAGGATTCTCCCCAGAACCCCATGGATACCGACCAGAATGTTTTTTGGTGCCGTAGTGTTCAAGCACCCCGTTCTGTGATTCAACTCCATAATAAGAGCGAATATCTTTTTCGATAGGATTCATGCTGCAGCTCCCAGCTTTACTTCGTTGATGATTTTATCGAATTCCTTGATCTTTGCAATGATCGGAAGAATGTCTTCTGCTTCGGGATTTTCCACCCAAATATCATCGCTCTGATAAATTCGATTTTCGAACCGAATAGTTACAGGATCGATACCATATTCCAAACAGAACAAGGCATCGTAAATATAAAGCTGCTCCATATGAGCAGGAACGGTTCCAGTCTTCAGGTCATGAATGCGAAGGACGCCATCGTCGAACATGATAGCGTCCGCTGTCCCGAAACAATTCGGGCTGTAATAAAGCACAACTTCAGGTGTCATGCGGAAGCCGATGGCATCATTGACATAGGCATTCAGCGTTTTCTTGCTCTTGGGAAGCTTTTGCTTAAGCTCGATGCATTCTGCTGCAAATGCATGGAGTCTCGTGCCTCGCTCTTTTGCCTGATTACTCAGGTAGGCATCAACCAAGCGATCTCGGTCATAGTTGAGCCAGTGATACTTACTTGCTCCCAGAAATGCATGTTGCCCCGTGAGCCTCGAATGATCGTTCCATTGCATCAAGTATCTCCTCCTTGTTTTCCGGATAAATAAAAGCGGCAAAGCTCATTTCGTTCATCTTCTGGACATAGTAGTCCTGATTAGGGCGATGAGGAGCATTTGCCGACTTCTTTCCCTCAAGCGCAGCCCAAGTAGGACCATACAAAACTAAAAGGTCAGGATGTCCCTGAACTTCGTTCGGGTCCAAATGAACCACCGTACAACCGGGAAAGCGCTTTTTCAGTTCTTTCACCAATCCGGTCTTAAATTTGTTTTCGAGCATGTCAACCTCCAAAAATAAAAAGAATAGTATGTTTAAGACACGTTCTATTCTCCTCATAAAAGTGGCTGTTTTTTTCGCGGTATTTTTTGTGAAAAAGTGTTAATTTTTGTGAAAAGGACAAAAGAAAAGCCCCTGCGTTTTTCGCGCAGGGGCAATCTTAAAAGACTATTAAATTAAAACCCGTCAAAATCGTATTCGTCGTGAGGTATATAGGGATTTTCTCTATAGTATGTATCGAGCCATTCTTCTTCTGGTTCGAGTTCATCATCGGCATAACTTGCTTCTTCAGTCGGAGCACTGCATAAATCCACGTCTTCTTCGTAATGCCCTTCTTCGCACTTCGGGCATCGCCAAATAGGAACTTTCCAAATATTTTCGTACCGCTCCATTTGGCAATGACACCAAAAACACCAATGCTCGCCAGTTGGTTTGTCATATCCATCCGTATGTATGACATAATGTTCGAAACTTCCATCTGGATGTTTCAACCAAAGAACTGGTAGTCCTAACTCCAGGGTTGAATACACCCATGCTTCATCACCGTTCGGAAGAATTTCTCTTGCATCAAATGAGTAATCATACTGTTTCCAATTTTTAGCAAGTTCCTCGATGTATTCCATACGCTTTACCTCATACTCATAAGAAGTCAGCCACTAATGTACTGCTTCCTTATAATACACTATCCGACGTTATTTTACAAGGTTAATATCGACAGGGGTTATGGGGTTTAATGCATGAAAAATCGGTCGTGGCCAAAAGCCCATTTTTTCTGGCCTATTATATATATTATTTTTTCATTTTTTAATTAACTTAAAAAAAAAAGTGGGTTTTTGGCCAAAGCGCATATTTCTAACGTATCTACGTCAAAATATGTGGCCATTTTTATAAAATATTTGGCCACAAAATGGGTTTTTGGCCCGAAAATTGATGCTTTTTCAATTATTATAACAAAATTAACAAAAAGCGGCAAATAAAAATTGGCAGTAGACTCTGCCAGATAAAAAAAGAAAAGGCCCCGAATTTTATATCGAGACCTTTCTATGTTATTCAGCGCCAAATAATTTAGCGAGAATAAAAAAGATTATAGGAAGCGCTATGAGTAAGCTCAAATATACAGGCTCCATTTTTCTGCGTTCTGCTTCATTATCTTTTTCGTCTTTACGCTTTTGTTCATCCATTTCCATCTTTTTCATCGCTAAGTCTTTGAAAGCTTCAACCCGCTTGACTTTTGCTTCATCCACAAACCTGTGCGTCTCCTGATAGTCATCAAGCCGTACTTTCGTCCCGCAATATTCGCAGAACATGAAGTCTCGATTGCCTTCTTTCACCGTAAGCTCAGCGCCACAACTAGGGCATTTTACCGTTCGTGCCATAAGAGCACCTCCTTATACTAGTACAAGAATATCATGTAGGAGTCGAATCGTCAAGCAAAAGTACCACCTCCTCGAATAAAAATAAGAGACGTAGAAAAATCCGCGCCTCTTGCTTGTTAGTTCAGGATACAGCTACACAGCCAAATGCATCGCAAAGCAAATATAACGGTTTTTCATTGGCCCATAAGCCTCCTCGCCGCAGCATACAGGAATCGTTTAAGCGTCCATTTATCAAGTCTGAACGCAATACGGAGCTCTTCCATTTCAGGATTCGGATACACACCGCTCCGATATTCCATCGCATCCACAACTCTCACAAGGCGAGCCGTGACGCTTTTCACATTCGTGTGATATTTCTCTGCAATCGCAGCGCAAATATCAATCATCGGAACAGACCGATGCGAATCGAGCGAATCAATAGTCATCTCGATCGCATCACCCATCATCTCGATCGCATCGCCCACCATCGGAATCCGCATCTTCACAAGAAAATCATACGTTCTTTGCTGCATTTCTTATCACTACATCCTTTCCCACTCAGGTTTTCATAATAGTATTTGCTGCATGAACCAGATATGTGGTACCGTCAATCGTGATTTGCAGCTGATCGCCTTCGTAGTCAGTCCAGTTGTCCACTTTGCCCTGAACAATAGTTCCATCGGGCAACTTAATCTGTGCCCAGGAATAGGTAAGTGTCGTATCAAACACCCTATAGTTTCCACAACTGCATAACCCGAGGCAGCCAATAAGCATCATCAGCGATACAGCAAAACAAATAATACGATTTTTCATTAGTTAATTACCTCAACCAAATATCATGTAAATCAAAACCAAGAACCATCCTGTATATTTGATGATTCTCTGTTTTTCTTTGCCGATGTTCTCAGCCAAAGACATTCCGAGTGCGATAGCTTGTAAAATAATGCTTACGAGCAGCACAATTCGCATTACTTCACCATGCTCCCCTTCCGCGTCTGGTCATCCGCAGGCCAGAACGTGTAAATATCATCGAACACCACCGGGATCTTGCTCTGAAGCTCTTTCAGCAGCGGGCACATCAGCTCACGCATCTGAGGATGAGCCGCCACAGGAGTACGCAGCTTGAAGATATTGCGCCACTCACGGTAGTTGGCAGTCACCACGATCTCGGTCTTCAGGCACAACGGCAGCACACAACGGGCCTGTTCAGGACGGAGACCATTGGCGATGAGAGTTTTGTAGCTTTTTTCAGCATCATCACAAGCCCAGTACCACGCATGGTGGATTTGATAGTCCGTTTCGAGCTTTATAAATTCTTCTGTCGAAGAAGCTGCGTCGATTGCATTTTCATTAGGCTCGTTAGGAATATAAAACGGCCGAATAAAGCTCAGTTCCCCGCCAAACTTCTCTCCTGCATAATTGCAGTACCGGGTGCTCTCCTGTGCAAAGCTCGCGATGCGGTGCCGCACCAGCTCATTGGCAATGCCACGGTCGCACGTAAACAGCACGGACAGCTGGGAATGCTCCAGCATAGCCTCATGCCCCTGCTTCACCAGAAAGCCCACCAGTTTCTTTGCCGACTCACCGGCCGGCGTGATCTTGTCCTCGCTCTTGTAGCAGACCCGGGCCACCCGCTCGATCTGCTGGAGCTCTTTGATGCCGCCCTCAGAAATATCAGTGAGGATTTCGTATTTTGGTTCAATGATTTTCATAATTAAATCTCCTTTTCATCAGTGAATCAACCATTTCGAGCTGACCGAGCCTCTTTCCATTGGCTCTTGTGACAACAATACTGACATTAAGATCTGGGATTGGAATAATATATCCAAGATGCTCCATTCTTTTATGATCACAGGTAGAGACTTTAGGACAAACAGCGCACCTTCTAGCTAACTGAGTACAAGTTCCAAATGACTCATTCATGTAAAAACCTCCAGAATCAAATTGAGCAACCAATCAAAACACCGCTTAAAAAATAAAGCGAGTCGGTGCAGCCAATACACAGGCTCTGACGGAATATCTCTTTCTTTACCCCGCAGTGTATAGTACAGCCATCGGTCAAATTTGCGAAATGAAATATTATTCGCCAAACACCATAGCTGAGCATCTTGGTAGCTGATTTCATTGCGAATGCATTGTTCAACTACATCTTGCAGCGTAGCGTTGACTTTTACCATTTCCAGCTTATGAGTTTCGGAATCCTCAGAATATAGCCCGATCTCCTTCGTTGGTTCGCCGGCATTGCGAATCAGAATGATGCACGGCTCATTATTTGCATATAAAATATCAATCGTTTCGGCGTTTATTATCTCTCTTGCCTGGTCAACTGTGATTTTTCCTGCATCTACCAGGTCGGCTATCCAACGAATATCACTATCCATCATTCACCTCACCCCAAGAACCTGAAGATAATAAACCACAGGCATTTCAGGGTAAACGCAATGATTATCAGCCACGCGCAGGCCGTGATAGTAACCGCCAGAACGCCGCCAATAAACTTGCCGATCTTTTCATACATACTCATTGCTCCTCCTTCTGGTACCCGATGAAGTCCCCAACGCCAATGTCACCGTTCGGGCATGTATGCGCCCTATACAGCCTCGGTGCTAAAGGCATCTCTTTGTGATCCCACTCGAGTTCGCCATTGACCCTGTTCAGAAAATTGTTCAGCTCAATATACATGACAGTCTCGGTATGTACCGTCACCGGGCAGAACTCATTCCCACATTTGCGGCAACGATAAATCTGATGATAATACGTCACAGAAGTGCGCCTCCCATCAATGTTTTAACCCTACTTTCAGCCACGCACAGCTCGAAAATAGCCGCCGACATATACTCCTGCTCACAGAAGTTGAAGTGATTCTCAGCGATTTCCAGCTCCCGCAGAGGGTTATAGAATTTATACTTGCGGGTATCCTTGAGAATATCCATCATCCAACCGCAGGGCGAGCTGAGCGTCAGGAAATTGATAACGAACGCGATAATTTTCTGAAGCATATTTCTTATTCCCTTCTTGTAAAAATAAAGAGCCGCAGATTTCTTCACGGCTCTGCCCAGAATATCTTCTTGACGAAATCAATGATTTTGCGCAACATAATTTTTACGAAGTCCTCCTTTTTTGCATCCAAATTCTTTTCGGCGACGGTTAATCCATTCGGAAACTTTAGGAGAAAGTGGCGCGCCCTTTTTCACAATCAGAATTGCCTGCACATATTCTTTATGAGCTGGCACATACATCCAACACTGAGTATCGTCATTATGGTCAACTGCATCACCAATCCACAAACGTGCAGGCCAAACATGATTTGAGTGATAGAATATGCTTCCCTCCAAATAATCGAACCAGAAATACTTATGGGCGACCTTTCGATCAATAAGTTTTCGTGTCTTCTTAGACATATTTCTCATTTAATTTTCACCTTTGCTTCCTCAAACTTCACAGGCTTAGCAGTCCCCTCCCGCGAACACTCCGTCATGCACTCGTTGCAGGGCTCGTCCGTCTCCAGCACCTTGAAGCTCTTGCACTTCGGGCAGTAGGTTGCATAGTCCACTTCGCGTTTCCAGTCGCTCATTATAAGTAGTCCTCCATTTCGAGAATCTCTACTTCCCCGCAATCGGGGCAAATCAAAGACAGTGTACAGGTCATAATACAGACCCTGAAATTCACATTCGGCAAAATATGTTCGGCTTCATTTGTCAAAGCGCATCCGCATTTCCGACAGCGAACAATTTCTCGCATACAGTCACTCATCTAATTTTACCTCCCGAACGATTGTCACATTCCCACAATGAGGGCAAGTCGTCATCACTCCGTCTGGAATATTGGTATACTGTGATCTTTTGCGGACCCACCATTCGGTCGGCGCTTCAAAATGCATACCACAGGAACTACAGACAACTGTGATAAGCGGTTCATCGTTCGAGCTTTTCATCTTCACCGCAAACCTATCATCCAACTCGGGATGGGTCACGCGCTGGTTCAAAGCCCAAAGCAGATTCCAGCAGGCAGCGCGCAGGTGGTCCTCATCGTCCATACCGACCATGTACTTTGCCAGATGCCGAGAAGCACTGTCCAGCAACGAATGCAGCGGGATACCCTTATCCACGTTGTGCTCGCCGTACTTCAATGCGCCCTCCTCGCAGTGCTTGCTGACTTCCATGATGCCATACCAAGGCAGAAGATCCATCCGCCCTTTCCCTGCGTGCATATCACGCTTGGCACCGGTTTCAAATTCGGTGCGGTCGCCAGAATCTTTAATCATTTGTTTTGCCCTCCAATATTGGACTAATCATGTCTTGTGTTACAAACAAAAAATCGTCATCTTCTATTTCTAAATTCCACATGTTGATGATTAGAAGCAATGCGGCATCATCATCGAAAATACGTGCAAGTTTATCTTCTCCCATTTTCTTGAGTCTGAAAGCAATTTGCTTGCTCTGCCTTGCGAAATGACATCTTGGATGGAAGAACTGTTCAGGACTTCTTATTGTTTGTCGAGCCTTTCTGCGGTTCACCGATCCTATGACCGCATATTTAACCTTATCATCCAGCAAATATCCAAAGATTGTACCATCATACCGAATCTCGATGTGATGCCAAATCGCAGACAATGGACTTTCAGGATTCGGAGTATACACTAATGTATCCTGCGTAACTCCCAACTTTTTCTTAAAGTGGTTACTTAAAAGAATCTTGTTAATCTTTTTCCGAGTCTTTTTCGATATGTTTCCCATTAGCAGAACCTCCTGATTCTTCCCTGCATAACCTTGTTGGGAATATTCAGCCACCGGATTTTGCACTTGTCCTTGTAGTCAGGACGCAGCTTCTGTAGAATCATCTTCAATGGCTGCCCCTTGATTTCTTCAAACAAGTCCATAAAACAAGCCGTCACTTTCTCGCTGCATTCCGAAATCGCGTTTATGACATCTGCAAGTTTCTCAGAGATCGTCGCAGCAAGCCTCAAAAAATCACAAATATCATTCTCCATAAAATTTCCTTTCGTTAAACGCTTTCTTCGAATTCAGAGCTCGACTAATAGCCAAGTCAATGCCTGCTCTGCTCTTCAAATGGTAGTAGTACAGGTTCTTGTAGGGCGTATTCAGCCGGTCGATTCGCCCCGCAGCCTGCTCCATAATTTTGTAGGAGTAATTCTGCGAGTAGAATATAATGGTATCGGTTTTGATACAGTTCCAGCCTTCTGCCCCGGCGTTATACTGCACGAGATAAACCCATCTATCGCCATCAGGGATAGGCTGGTGCTTGTGGCCATTCCATTGCGCAACTTCGACGCCCTCTCCATACTTCAACCCGAGCAAAATATCAAGCTCATAGTCGAAGTTGTAGAACACGATCACCCTTGGTCGGCTCATGCAAATATCAAGAACTTCCTGCTGCCGGCTTTCATCGGAATTGACAAGCTTCCTCAACATGTAACAAAACTCACTGGCAGTCTCTATCGGTCTATCCTCCCAAGGATTCCAGCGGTTCTTGCAGATTTGCAAATACTTCGGCTTATTGTAGTCTACGAAAATATTCTCATGATGAGATACCGTGGGGCGCTCAAAGTCCATATCAACCAGAATTCGTTCCCGAAGCCTTACCAAGCGCTGCGTATTCAGATAGCGATCGATTTTCGGATACTTCGAGAAACGGCTGTAGACAACATGCTGGTTATTGAACTCCGTGCGATTTCTGAAGAAACCATTTGCGATGAACACCGGAATATAATCTGTCCAGCAGTCCCCAGGCGTAGCGCTCAGAAGAATCCACTCATTTTCCTTTGCGATTTTCAGGAAAGACTTGACCCATTTACCACTGCCAACGACCCTCTGTTCATCGAAAATAAAGAAGGCATTCTTTATACCAACATATTTCCCAATATTATTCCACGAGTCTACGACGACTGTATGCTCGTAAATATCAAGCTCGGGATCAGTGGCCATATAAAAGTGGGCCATTTCTTCCTCCCACTCTCCAGTGTCCCGTTTTCGCGCGGTCGTAATAATATAAAGATCAGGAGGTTTTGTCATCCTTACATATTCTTTTGTGTTTATTTTTCCGTTATAGAGCTTGTAATAAAAAGCAAGGCTCGTCCTCGATTTTCCGCTCCCAACGCCACCACACAAGATGCAGCCGATTTTCATTCGGTCTACTGCATCCAACTGGTAGTCATAGAGCGTAACTCCTGCCATCAGCCTGATCACCTCATTTCCAACATCACGTGTATGTCTTTTTCCCGGCAATGATTCTCATACGCCAGAAGTGAAATCGTCGCTTCCTCTTCATCCTCTCCTTCACCTCGGACAGTATAAGCAAAGAGCTCTTTCCGATTTTTACGGAAAACCTTCCAGAGTTCTTTCTTTTTAGTGGAGTCCGTGCTTTTTGCAATAAGCGACATACTGAAGCCCCTCCTTTGTTGCCTCATGCATTATTTCCTGAAGACTAGGCCCTTCGTACTTCTTTTTCGCTTTCGGCTTGAACGCATCCATTTCTGCTTTGTCAGCAGCGCGCTTGGCCCGTTCCTGCGCGATTTTTTCATCCAGAAGCTCTCTTCTGCGCTTTTTCCTGCATTCCGGGCAAAATACAGTCGCTACCGGGACATTTTTCAACTCTTTGCCGCACGCTATGCAGACTTTGTCGGTTACCGTGACACCCATCTTGCATCATCCTTTCATGTATTTATATAGGCGTTTGCCGCTGGTGGGACAGGCAGGATTTGAACCCGCGATGAACCAGTTATGAGCTGGCTGCTTTGAACCTGACTAAGCTACTATCCCAAAAGAAAAGAGCCGCAGATTTCTCAACGGCTCTTCATGCAGGCTGATTATTTCGCGCCGTCCTCCGGTTTGCAAGGATGAACATCCAGACACATCTTTCCATGCGCATCCGTACGAACGGAAAATTCTTCCGGGTCATGGAACAGTTTCTCATACTTCTCAAGAAGCTCCGGACTCAGTGATCCGAAATCATCTTCCGTAAGCCCAACGATCAGGAATGTCCCTACAATGATGTCATAAGGCACACCAATCTCAGTTGCGAGAACCCGGTTATAATGCTCCACGGCATCACTATCCAGTTTACCTTCTTCATTGCAGATCAGTGCCACGGGATCATCCCACGGATATACCGCCTGAATAGGTCCGCCAACTTCCTTCTGCAAGGAGTCCAGACCGAGCGGAATCCGGACGATTTCAGGATAGCAATGCGCTTTGATACGGAGCACTTTGATTCGTTTCATGACATCAACCTCCAAATCATTCATAAATATCAATCGAGCTGTCCCCTGCTGAGAACGCCATTTGCGACGTGGGCACTCATAGGACTGGTGCATTCAACCAGAGACCAACCCTGGCACTCGAAAATATCAATGCTTAGCAGATTTCGATGGCATCTTGGACAGTTTTTCTGCGCTCGATGACATCCGGCGCAGCGTTGCCGAGATTGACCAGATAGAACGGGATGTTGTAGCTCTTAGCCGCAATGTTCTCGATGATGCAGCCGCGGAACTCACGAGCTTCATCGAAGATACCGATGAAATAGTCCGCCTCGGAAAGTTTCTTGATGGACTCGCCGAGATACCACAGCGCTTCGTTCGCATTTTCCGGAGGGTCGCCCTCGAAGTAGGTCGGGATGACCTCCAACTCTCTGTCAAAGATCGCCTCTGCGATTTTGTGGAGCCGGTCGAAGGTCTTGCGGATGTCTTCCTCGCTGCGCTTCCGCATGGGGCAGCTGATAAAAAGCTTTTTCATAGAATGTCCTCCTTAGAAAGGCATATCGACTTCCTTATTCGCCTCAGCCCTATCACGAGCATAAGGGTCGGCAATGACCATCCGCTGGGTTACTGCCATAAAGGAAAGATACAGGGTTTTCTTTCCGGGATTGTTTTTGTTCTCATAAAGACTGCATACACAGGACACACTTTCGATACCACCATTGTTTGCAATCTCCGTCAAAGCTTTGGCGCGACTGAAGTTGTCCTCCTGAGCTGTCTGGGCTGTAATGACAATTTCGCGCATGTCATCCGGATACCAATGAATGATGGGGCCGTTGAAGAGAGCCTGCAGATTCACCTGAACCTTTACGCGATAAGAGGTGACCGGCTCTCCGCTGTCCCGATCAATACGCGTATAATCCTTGACGTTCACCCCCTGATCCATCAGCCAATGTGCCGTATCCTCATCAGGCACAGTTACCCAGAACCATCCATGACTTCCGCTTGCCTGACCACGATAATTCAGTGCCGGCTCATTGGCGAGATTCATGCGGACGCCATCCTGCCCAAGATACGGAAGCTTCGTGTTCTTAAATTCAATAGTAGAATATGCCATTTTTATTATCTCTCCTTGTATAATGTATGTTTATAAACCTTGACTTACAATATAGTTTATATCACCGCCTATCAAAATTCTGTGCAGCTTCATCCTGCACGTCGTCCCACGGAATATCAGGCTTTTGCCAAGGCGGCTCACCCGAATCATCCGCAACAAACCACTCAAAATCACCATATTTGGCGATTTCCTTGACGGCATCATCAACTTCCTTATTGAAGTATTCCTTGTCAATGGACTCCTCCATATGAAGCTGATACACCATCTCGCTTTCAAGCCACCGGTAATCTTTTGCGCCAGTCACAGATGCATATTTCCGATTGCCTGCATCGTCAACGCCCGATTCCCGCAGAAGCAGCGCGCCGCCAGCTCCTTTGACGATTGGACAGAACTGACCGACGCGGCCAACGAAAATATAATTGTGCTCACCTTCCCCCAGCCCTTCATTTTTATCAAGGTAGATGGCACCTTTGGAGACACTCTTCGTCTCGCAAAGGTCCTCGAACTGGATCGGGTCTTTGGAAAACAATGTCTTAAAGACATACGGGATCTGGAACTGAGTTCCTGTCGCCGTCCACTTACCGCCTTCCTTCTCGTTATCTTCGGGAACGTATCCATATTGCGCCTTGCAGTCCGTTGCATCCATGTACTTTGCGATATAAACCGCATTGTTCACGAGGCACATCTTCTCGTAAGTAGCCTCATGCTCAAAGGTATATCCATACTTCTCCGCAAACTTCATGCAGAAGTCAATAATCTCCGGCGTTGCACCGGGGATCTTGATGGAATCGGTCTTGATGTGGGCGACCGTGAACCCACGCTGCTGTACCTCATCCTGCAAAGTACGCATAAATAAAGCCCCTCGAAGCGCCACAATGTTGTTGGCGTTCTTGGGGTTCCGGAAAGGATTGTCGAAGGTCGCGCTGGTCAGGCCGTAGACAGAGTTAATGGCGATTTTCAGTGCCTGCGCCAAAGCTTTCGCCTGCGCAGGGTCGTCCAGATACTTGGACAGCTTTCCGCCAAAGAGTTCCTTGGCCTTATCGTACTCGCCATGCTTAACATGGATTCGAACCTCCATCAGGTCATTGAAATGCTTGGTGTATTCGCCAAAGTAGTTCATTGCAACGGCGGAATGCGGGTGCAGCGACGCCACGTCCAGAAGCGCCACATTATAGTACATGTTCGGCTCTGCATAGACATAGCCGCCCATGCCCAAATCCGTGCCACGGAACATGTTGTGCATCCGACCATCCTTGCCCTTGACCCACTCGTAACCCGGGAAAGCATTGATGATGTTCTTCCCGACCAGAATATCAGGCTCAACCTCAGTCAAAGTGTCCTGTTCGCCCGTTGCAAGGTCAGTATAGACAAGCTTCGGGTGCTTCTCTTTTCCAAAGATGACGCGAGTAGTCAACGTGTTGGTCGTGTCATTGACCGTCATCCCGGCAAGGTCTGCCAGAATCTCACGAGCAACGAAGTCTGCCTGCCGCTTCTTGGAATAGAAGACGGCTTCCGTGGCAATGACATCATTGTCACAATACTCAGCGACCTTATCCCAGAGGCTTTCCGGCACCGGCTGGTCCCACGGTAAGCCAAGTTCCTGATGATGGATACCCAGCTCGATCTCGAACTTCTTCAGACTCTGCTTTTTGGACGAGAAGTCGTAAATATCAGTGTAGGACAGATTGTACGCCTCGCCGAAGAAACCGGTATGTTCGTTGATGATGCGGTTCGAAAGCGCATAGAGCTGCTCATTCGACATGCCGATCATCCGCCCCCAGAGAATGTGGTTATCGTACTTCCGGTTGTTGAAACCAATAAGCCGATATTTCGTAAGGGCTTCAATTTCTTCCGGGCTGGGATTGATCATCCTGTGAATGAGGTCATTTTTGGCAAACTTCCAGTTCACGAGGAAAAGGTTCGGGAACACCTCACAGTCGAAGAATACGATAGGGGTCTCATTCTCGCCGGCCCGAGAGTCTTTCACCTCTTCCTTCGATTTGAAATGCATCTTCGATACTGCTTTCAAACATGCTTCAGCCTGATTCGTGCTGTTTGCAGCGAAAGCCAGAATCGAATTGCGCATGTCATCGACATCGTACGGGACATTTCCCTCGTACGCCTCATCCATAATGTGAGCGATGAAGTCTACACTCGGTTTTGTGTAGGGACTGATCTCTTTGGCCAGTGCTTTCTTAATCAGAATGCGAAGATGCTTCTCATTCTGGATCTGCTTCGTGTCAACCATTTTTTCTCCCTTCAATGGCAAGCCACTACTGATAGACGCTACGGAAATATCATTGCACTTCGATAACTTTCTTCTAAGAGAAGAATTTCCAGTGAACACCTTTATCTCGATGTTTTCATCGTAGACTCTGCTGAGCTTCGTTGCGTCCCCGCTGTAAATATAATGCAGGTGGATGCCCGCACCAGATTTACTGAGTTCCGCGTACGTTTTCGGCCACTTTGATGCAGCCTCCAGATTCAACTCGAAGCTTTTCTTGCCATCAGGTCCTTTAATATCAAAGTCGATGACAATGTGATTCTCTGGAACCTTCACATAGTGAAGTCTCGAAGTGTCCAGCTCTGACAACTTACTTCTGACATTCTCCCATTTTTGCATAGGAGTGCCTTCTTCAGTCGCGTACTGTGCCGGACAGTCCCTGCAAATATCATTGAAGAGAGAATGCTGCTCTTTGAACTCGATCCACGAAATATGCGCTTCTTCCGGCGGCCGTTCCTCCTTCGGCTGCTCAAGAAACTCCTTGAACTTGTCGGCTCGGAATCCGCTGTAGTAACTGCGGACTCTCTCCCCGTTCATATCTTCCGAACGCTCTTTGTAATCCGTAAAGTAGTTCATCAACTCCTCACGGAAAGCGCGCCGGGAGTAAGGATACGATACCTTTGCCTCCTCATTGTAAGTGTTGTACATTGCCCAGGCCCGCTTGAGCGATACGCCATCCGATCTCTTGAACTCATAGTAGGAATCCAGCATGAAGTTGTAGAAATCGTTCGATGCTCCGAGCATCCTTGTCGGAACATACTCGTCGTAGAGGTGCTTGTTTTCCTCGTAGACCTCCTTGCAGTGCCAGGCGATTCCGCCAAGCTCGAAATCAACTTTGGCGACAAGGTCACGATACTTTTTGGCCGGAATCTTTTCACCGCTCGGTTCGACATCGATAAGTCTACGGATCAGGCCCGACTTGGCATCTGTGATCCGGACAGGCTTGTTTGTGCCAAGGAACATAAAGCACTTGAACTGACTCGCATACTGGCTCCTGAACTTTTCGTTCACCAGCATCGTCTCGTGAGAGACCAGCGAGTTCAGTCTCGTATTGTCCTCTATTCTCGACAAATCGCCGTCGTGCTGGATTGCAACGAGCGGGTTCGTCTTGAATGCCTCCAAAGCAAAAGCGTTCGAAGATGAACCGAGCACTTTAGAGTCGAAAACCGACCAATATCCTTCGAAAAGTTTCTGCACGATGTTCAGAATAGTGGATTTACCGCTTCCGGGCGGTCCATAGAGCACGAGGAACTTTTGAATTTTCTTCGAATCGCCATCGACGATTGCGCCAATGGCCCATTCTATCTTTTCACGTTCTCCGGGAGAATATAAAGTACCCATGAGTTCGTCATAGGCACTGATACTTCCTGCTTCCAGCGGATACGGCAGCCGTTTGGATGCATAGCTCTCTTTTTTGACAGGTGTGTTTGCAAATATCAACGTCTCGTCGAGCGTATGATAATTGTCCCGCATCTGCCGTTGGCAGTATTTATGCCAGTTGTCGATCATTCCGGACTCGGCATCCCACATATGAAGCACTCTGGAGCCGCCGTCAAACAGCTCTTTGTGCTCATTTGCATAAATATCAAGCTCCCGGTCGATGAGCTGCAGCGCATCCTGTTCATCTGTGCTCCACAATCCACGTTCTTCTAACCAGATCGCATAGAAATCCGAACCTCGGATCATAAGGTCTTTCGACCGTTTGATGATGAACTTCGGATATATCTCGATCACACCGCGCTTTCCGGTCCGCGTTGCGATCATAAGGAAATCTATCATAATGACTTGATTTCCTCCTTTCTGCGATGTTTATACGTCTTTTTTCGTGATCGTGGCGCAGCCGTCACAGCAAATATCTTTTTCGGGTTCCGGCTCACCCACACTGTCTTCTGCCCAGAACTGTTCGGCGTTCTTGCGGTTCACCTCATCCAGCACCTGCTGCGTGTTAACCAGTGCTACCTTGAGCTTACGAGCGTCTTCCTCTGCCTCTTTGCGCTTCTCGTCGCTCTCGCCCAGCATCCTGCAGGCAGTAACGCCAAACCAGAGAAGCCCCGCGATGAGAAGGTTCTTTTGCAGCAGCTTGCCCTTCTGCTTCCGGATGGTCGTCTCCGCCATCTCAAGAGCCGACTTGGTGGTCGCCAGTTCGTACATGACATTCATAATTTCCATTGTCTATTTTCCTCCAGTAATTCAGGTCGGTAAATATCAGCCGGCCAATGTGTTCCATGTTTCGGCACGATGTGATCCGCATCAAAACTCTTTCATCATCGACGAATTCCTCAATAACTCCTTCCATCGTGATGCAGATTTTCGACACGTAAATATCAGGCTTCATTTTCCGCCAGCCAGCCCATGAGCTGGTACCAAATATCAATGGTACGCATGTCTTCGGTAGGCCTGGAAAGCGTGAAGAGCCCGCCGGCGCCATTCGGCTTATAGTCTCTTCTGCTGAATCGCTCAATGACGGATTCTGCCCGCTCTTCGTCGAAGCGCTGGTCATCCATAGCAGCCAGACCGAGGCTGACGACCATGTTCCAGAACCACTGCCCTGTTCTCTTTCCGGCCGAAGAGTCCTCCAGGATATGCTCCTCGATCCGGACGGAAAGCCCAACCATCATCTCGAGCATACTGCACGGGATGCCCGTAAACGCCGAATCGATCCTTGCGTAAGAAATATCATTCTCCGTAGCGAAACGATACCGGAGATTCGTGCCGTCTGCTGCTCTGGAAATATCCATCTCACAGGCCGGAACATAGTTTCTGTTATAAAGAAACATCAGGAGCCGGTGAAATGAGAGGTTCCGGGGCTCCCATTCACCGCACACACTTTTGTAGAGCCAGTCATAATACTGCTCTGCCAGACTCGAAAATATCATTCGTCCTCCTCATTCTGATATACGTCGCAGAAGTTCTGCCGGACCTGAAGGATCTCATAGTCCTTCATATACTTGTGGTTCCGGACATGGACCGTGCTCGGCATATACACTCCGAAGTTCTTCAGCGCCTCCGTGCCGATCATATCCGCGACAGAGCCCTCGTCAAGGGGAGTGTCCTCGCCGTCGATGACAAGCTTTCCGTCGCTGTAGTACGAGAGAAAACAGGTCTCGTACTCATCATCCCCGCCGAAATCGTCCGGCTGGATGATCTCGATCGGCTCGTGGTCTGCTTTCACCTCCGAGTCAGACTCCGTCCGATACTTCCCGGCCAGCTGCTCGAAACTCTTCTGGGTGGCTTTCTCTTCGATTTCCTTTTCCATATCGGCTTCCCTCTCCTGGAGATGGCGGCGATCAGTCTCATACCGCTCGTCATAGTAATCCCGATACTTCTTCTGGAACAGGGTATGCATGATGCACACGCCGGTGCTGACGCCCGCTCCGAAGAACAAAATATCACGAATCGTTCTGTTCATTGTCTTCTCCTTTTATGCTCATAAAGGTAAACGCCAGTCCGCCAAAGAAAAGGGAGACGCTCATAAGAACGCCTCCCACGACATGCCGCTTACGTTTCGTGTCGGTCAGATAGTCCAGAAACAGGAATACGTTTTCCAAACTGTCCATAGCAACGTCCCTTTCACTCCGCGAGAACAGCCAGACCGGAAGCAAAGCACACCCCGGCCATGACTGCGAACACATAAGAGAGTCTCTTTACAATTCTGGTCATAGCTATCCCTCCGAAATATCAATCTCAGATCTTGTCTATGATGACGCCGTCGCAGTTGAACACGATCATGACAGAACGCTCCCAGCCATCGATGAAGTTGTTGAGCTGTTCTTTTCCGAGAGCATAGTTGGTGACATGAAAGTCAACGCAGTTCTGCTTTGTCGGGTCGTTCGGGTCGTAAAGCCAACCCACGAGCTGACCTTCGGGTCTCCGCATAGTGACGCCGCCATAGGTGCCGATCATGGAAAGCACTTCGTTCAGGAAAAGATGCCCCTGCGTCTTGAGCCGCTTGTTGGCAGCGCTCTCGACCATGAGCAGGTAGTTTCGGTTCAGGTCTGCATCGGGCTGCCATGTATCGACGCTCTCGTCGAACAGGAGACTGTAAGGGCTCTCATGCTTGGAGGCAATGTCTTTGTACTCTTTGATGACCTCCTCGGTGCCATCATCCTTCTTCGCAGTGGACTCGACTTCAACTGCTTTGATATTGTGCTCGAGCTCATGCTGGATACGGTCGCCGAAGCGCTCGGTAACGCGGGACTTGTACTCGTTGAAGGTCTTGTCCAGAGCGATGTAGGCAGCCGTGAGGGTTGCATTCCGCTTGCTCATGATAGTGTGAGAGCCGAACATGCAGCCGAGTGCGATCGCGCCGAGACTCACAGCGGGAGCATATGCCTTGGCGAGCTTCACGCCGGTCTGGATGTAGACGGCCGTGATGTCCTTCTTGACATCCTCTTCGGTATATGTCTCATCCTTGTTCAGGATGATCTGGCCGTTCTCGATCTGCTCCTTTGCCTTATGGATCGTTGCGACGTCGGCCTTATGCTCTTCGATGATGTCCTGTGCCTTGATGGTCGCCTTGCAGGCCATAACAGTAGCCGTAACACCGCAGACTGCCGCACCGATGATCATAATGGTCGGGCTGGCCTTCTTGAGCCGGTAGCCGTACTTGGACGCCGTGCGAGTCACAGCGTTGACGATTTCATCTTTCTTGATGCTGTTCAGAATTTTCATAAAATATCAATCCTTTCTATCTCAGCTGAGGGGAATCGGACGGGGCAGAACAAGGCGGTACCCGCCCGGGATGCCCTTGATGTACGCCCCATCGAGGTTGTACCAGCCGTAATTGTAGTCGGTGGACTCGTTCGAGACACCCATCATGTCCCACAGGTCGCCTACAGACACCTGCTTGTACTTGCGCAGGGCATCGTACATCTCGTTCAGTGTGCCGTCTGCGTCGTAGCGCACTTCGAAATCCAGATTCTGAAGCGTTCTTGCCGGGCGTCCGGACGGCCCCTGGCGGCTACTCTGCCCGTCCTGATAATAGCGATCGTAGCTGTTACGCTGCCGACTCGAGCTGTTGTAATTTGTAGACGAGCTGCGGCTGCGGTCATCGCCCCAGAGAGCGATGCTGATGGCAGAATTAAAGATGCTGCAAAGCCCGTTCTTCAGCATCGGGATGAGATACTCCGCGATGATGCGGTCTTTGACGGTCTTGAGGTCCTCCGCCAGAAAGTCGTTGGCGATCTTCTGAATGTCGTTCTGCTCCTTGAGCGTAACTTTTCCCCTTACGACCTTGTCGAACTTCTTCTTGGGTTCGCCCTGGGATGTATTGAAATCATTCTTGGGCATATCCACCTGTGCCATTGTGCTTCTCCTTTGCAAAAAATAAAAAAGTAAGAGCTGCAGATTTCTCTACAGCTCTCGCCTTATCTGACATTAGTTCTCTTCTTCACAAGTTTCCTCGTCAGAAGTCACATCCTTCGACTCCACGTCGATGACCTCGTTCTTGTTCGCCTTCTTGCTGGCCATCTTCTCCTTGAAGTGCTTGAAACCCTTCTTTGCAGCAGGGATGCCATACTTCACACCAGCGCCGATGAGCAGCGCAGCACCAACGCCGATCTTGACGATCTTGCCAAGATCGAGGTTTGCATTGCTCTCACAGTCGCAGTCCGAAGTATAGTTCTCCGCCTCAACGGGAACCAAGTTCTCAACAGGAGCGTTCTCCATCATAGAAGTCTCGTTCTCCATAGTCACGTTGTTCATTTCGTCCATTTTTGTTACCTCTTTCTTATAAATAAGTTTATAATGTCGGAGTATTACCTCCATAAAGCAAGCTGAATTTTTCGCGCCGGGGTCTCAAAATATCAAAACCCCAGCCACTTGGGCGGAGTGCTGTAATCCAGCACAAGACAGGGCGTTCCGTCCTCATCCAGTTTCGATGTATAGAAGGTGCTGATCCCCAGAGTCGTTTCCGTGTCCCAGCCCAGAAGGTCGCCGTTTCGGTTGTGCTCGATGCCCAGATAGTCGAACAGGTCATTTTCCGTGACCCGGAAATCGCTGAGCAGCTGCTTGTTCACGCCGTTGATGGCTTTTTCCAGCATGTTTCTTGACGTGAAAAAGTATGTCCCGGAAAGGCTTTCCCAGCATTTGACCGGGTCGTTGTAAAAGTCGTTGCCGATGCCGGGCTTCTGGGGCGTTGCCACAGGAGGATTCTTCGGCTCCGGGCATTTCGCCATATTGTCCAGCGCGACAGCTTCCTTGATCTCCTTCGCCTTCTCCGGCCCGACCGTCTCCACGACCTTGTCCTGATAGCTCCGCAGAGCCGTCTCCGACATGGTGTAAGCTGCCGCCAGCGCAGCGTTTCTCCGGTCGTTGACGCTGCTCGCTGCGATGATGCAGCCGGTCGAGATACCCATAGAGATGGCCGTGGGGATGTACACCGGCGCTGCCGTCTTGACAATGGTCTTGGCGTCCAGTTTCTCGACGCCCAGCTCTTTCTTCTTCTCGTCCAGCAGGATCATCGCCTTGGGCGTTGCGGTGATTGCAAAGCCGACCGCCGTAAACGCGCCTGCGATGCCCAAGCCCAGTAAGATTTTCGAGCTATTCCGGCTGAGGGTCCTCCTCGCCGTTTTGGTCAGTGCTTTCAAGTTCATGTTCGTACCTCCAAAAATATCAATGAATTTATAAAAAAGAAAGAGCCGTAGATTTCTCTACAGCTCCCGCCTTTTTCAGATGTGTCCATTCTGCTTCAAATTCTCGAAGCGAATCTCCGTTTCCTTCTGACCGTCACGCTCCATCCGGAAACAGTCTTCAATGTATTCGTATAGCCGAACCGGCTGCAAGAACAGATATAGTGCGATCGCGATCAGCGTCCGCAGGATGTTCAGTGCAGTGTACTTCAGCTGCTTCACCATTGCCTGATCCAGAGTTGCATAATAATCATGGTTGTACATAAATATCAATCTCCTTTGTTTGTCAGTTTGGATCTTCTTCCATAAAGCAGACTGAATTTTTCGCGTCAGTTCGTGCTGCTCTTTTCAGCCAGCTGACGCTGCACTTCTTCCTGCACCATGTCGCGCAGTTCGTCCTCGCTCTTCTGGTCCTCGATCAGGTCATGCCCGAAGCCCAGCAGTGCGCTTCCTGCCAGCAGTGCGATGCTTGCGACTCTCCACCAGTTGATGTTTTTCATTATCGTTACCTCTCTTTGTCAGGTTCGTAATCCAGATAATCAGGGATCGGGGGCTGGAACGCATATACCTGATAAACCTCCAACCCGTCATCAGTCGTCTGCTTATTGGCAACAAAGTCGATCCAAAAATACTCCCATTCGTTGATCATATAATCCGAGCACCAGCCCATATCGTCCTTCTCCGGGAGATAATCCAGACCGAGATAGCTGTACAGATTGTTGATAGACACTTCACCGTTTAAGCTGAAGTCACGGTTCATCTGATAGAAAGCATCGTACAGCTCCGCTTCGGTGGCATGGAAATATCTGTTCGAGAAAGGCTCGTAGCAGAGCAGCTGTTTATCTTCTTCGGCAGGTTCTTCAACTTTGGATTTCTCCAAAATATCAGCCTCAGCTTCAGAGCCAATGCGCTCCGCCACCTGCCTACGGTATTCCTGATAGGTCTTGCCCAGCGCCATGTAAGCTGCGGTCAGGCTTGCGATCTGCTTTTTGTTCAGCGCGTTGGAGCCAAGGATGCAGGCGATGGTGCCGCCGCCGAGGATAACAGCCGGCACATATGCCTTCCAGCATGTTTTGACAATTCCCATCTTCGTCAATGGCTCCTCTACAATACCCTGCTCATCTTCGTTGTATTTTCGCAAGGCTTCGTCCACTTCGAGCAGATGCTGTGTCTTCGTGGTCGCCCGTCCGGCCTCGATCGCCGTGGCTACTACACCTACGGATGCCGCCACCGCCAGAATAGTCCCGCCATGCTTTCGCAGGAATTTCGCGCACGTTTTCGTAAATTTCATTGTTCAACCTCCATTTTGAAAAATAAAAGAGCCTACGATTTCTCGTAAGCTCTCATGGTCAGTTCTTCCATTTGGCATAACTTGCCATGAAGAAGTCCACGTACTTAGCAAATACGGGTTTGAAAGTATGCCTTGTAATATAAGAAAGTCCGTCTGCACCAATGTAGTTTCCTCTATCATAGAGTCTACTCCATGCCATGCAGTATCCGTTCAGTCCTCCATATACAAACAGCATAAATCCAATTATTCCCATAATACCAATTTTCAATGCTTTCTTCATAATTGTTCAACCTCCAAAATATAATTCTGAGACTAACCATCTCATAAAGCACCATGAAAATTTCGCGTCACAGCACCCCGGCATTCTTCAAAATGGTGTTGAGCTGCGCCTTCGTTATGTCGGCGTCCAGCTCCAGATGCAGATGCACCTTCTGCTCCTTGTCCAGCCAGTTCGCCTGAATGTCCTTCAGCTCAACCTCAACGCCCGGCATCTGCTTTTTCAGCGCCTTGTTGATGATCTGCGAGATGATGCGGCGCATAAAGCTCGAGCGGATGATCATAATGTCCTCCATTGTGTCAAACCTCCAAAAATAAAAATGAAAAAGAGAGTGGAAATCGAATCCACAACCTCCGCAATAAAGCGGCGCTCTGCCAGTTGAGCTATCTCCTCCATAAAGCACTCTGAATTTTTCGCGCCGGATAAAAAAGAAAGAGCCTATGTTTCCATAAGCTCTCTTCGGATAAAGCCAGTTTCTTGTCGTTTACCGGTCTATCGTAAAATATCAGTCTTTCGACGGCCGGAAAATTTGCACGAACAACCACATCACGAGTGCAACAGCGCACCCGATCAGGAATGTCGTAATGATTTGCCCGACCGAAATCGTATAGTTCCAAATTTTCTTACCAATAGATTCGTTCATAATACACTCTCCTTTGCTTCGGGCTTTATCCCATAATATGAGGAGATTTTTTCGCGTCTGGGCAAAAAGAAAAGAGCCTACGATTTCTCATAAGCTCTCTTACTCATTTGATGAAAATCGTTATGATCTCTTTGTTTTCATCGAAATGTTTCATAAGTTCATTAAATTCTTTTTCGCTGCAATGCGCATCAAATATAAACTTCACAAAACCAGTACACTTATTTGCAACGTAATCGTAATGCTCAATATATGCACCCATTTGCTTTGCTTCTTCCATGATTCGTTTTCCACAGTGTGCTTTGCAATGAACTCTGAAATGCTTCTCAATGTTAAAAAGCACCATTCTTAATCACCTCCATAAAGCAAGGAGTTTTTTTCGCGTCAGGCGTTCGCAGCGAGATATGCGAGGCACTCTTCTTTTGACAAAAAGCACATCGAAAATGCACTATGGTTTCTGTTGTCTACCGCCCAATACCCGGATTCCGATTTGAACCAGTATAAGATTGCTGGGCCATGTTCGGGGTCTTTTGCGATTTCTATTGCACTTTCTTCTGCCATTTGCGGAAAAATAGGGTCTTTTAATAATTTTTTTCCGCAGAACGGACAGTATTTGATCTCCACGCTGCAAGCAGGAATACGGCTGGCAGCACAACCCCTAAAATTTTTATCCTTGGTGCCATAGTCAATTTTAGCCCGAATAATAGGAGTTCCCTCTTTCCTCCATGTTATCCAAAGTGCCATCGCAGCTTTCAGTCCTCCCGGAAGCTCCACGCCGCTGCTTCTGAGCATGGCACCTGCATCACAATACTTGCACATACAAACCGTCCTTTCTCAAATCAAGCTTCGGTCAAACACGGTCTCCCAGCGTTCTTTGCGCAAAGGCTTCATCCGCAGCGCCCACATGATCTGCCGGACCGTGACCGTTGGATACTCGCCATTTTGATTTCTTCTCTTGGCATGGTGGTCAAAATACTCCTTGAACCCTTCATGGAGGTATATTTTATCAGTTAGCCACGGGTCTATCGGTCCCCAGCATGTGGATTTGGTCTTCTCGTCAAATCTCTGCTGGATGACGCACAACCCTTTCCCATGCTCAAAATATAAAGTACTAACACGGTAGACCGGATGGTTGCAGCGGTATACACTTCCGTAGTAGTTCGTCCATTCCTTTGGAATATCGTTGTGATACCTCATAAAAATAAAGAGAGTCTGCAATTTTCATCACAGACCCTCCTCGGTTCCTCCTTTACTTTCTGTCTGTAAAGCCTCTCTTGATCTCATGGAGCCCTTCGTTCAAAGCTCTCGAAAGCGGCACAACACCGCCAGCCTCGCAGATTGACCAGTAGATCGTCGTACCAACCGTGATCAAGCACGTTGCTGCCTGCATCCCAAACTTTGCCCACTCGAGCTTCCGGCTCTTGGCAGCCTTTTCCTGATCGTTGATGACTTCCTGGCCCTTCCGCCGTTCTTCATCCTCTTTCAGGTTCTGGTTGCTCTCCTGCTCATCGCTCTTGAGCTGCATGTCGTACAACTGCATTGCAACCTTTGCCGTATTCGTGTACTCGTCCGTACCCGGTTTCAAGTCTTTGAGACTCTCCAGCGATTGCTTTGCCGCTTCCTTCAACAGTTCTTTGTTTTCATAGTTTTCCATTTTAATTTCTCCTTTACAAAGTAAATTTTGAGTTTCCTCCATTAAGCACCCTGATTTTTTCGCGCGAGATCAAGTTTATTGACCCGCAGAACAACATACTCCTCGCCCTCGAACTCTGTCACCTCCTCGTCGAGACTCAGCGAGAGATACGGCCAGTCGGGGTCGTCCGGTTCGCCGATGATAAGCTCTCCGACCGAATGGTTGACGTCACCGACGTGGCGGCAGAGCATCATGCCGAGTGCAAAGCCGATGATCGTTGCGAAAATAAGATAGATGAAATAGTCGTTCATACTTTTCTCCTTTATCAAAATATCATTGCGGGCGGTCCAGTGCGTGATGAAAAAATAAAGAGCTGCAGATTTCTCCACAGCCCTTGTCGGCTCAGATGTCGTTGCGAATCAGAAATAATTCTCCTCTGTTACAAGCAGCCCGTACCAGACCACTGGCCCGGATCAGGTTTATCGCGTTCGTGTAAGACGCCTGTGCCGTCGAGGCATTCGCATACTCGCCTATACCAATGTACATAACTTTCTGGTTGCTCTCGATAAACACACGTATCTTGTCCATCGCGTTCACATAACCGCGGTCGTAAGTAGCCTTTACTCTCTTGTACTGTTTCATCGTAAAAATCTCCTTTCGTTTTTCGGAAGACATCTTCTTCCATAAAGGAGCCTGAAAAATTCGCGTGTACGTTCTATTCTAGGATAGAAAAAGAAGAGCCGCAGATTTCTCCACGGCTCTTTCAATTTAATTATCAGTCACATCATGAGCTTTCTTTGTTATCTGTTCGTCGTAGCATTCTTCAGGAATTTTGACTGCCTCTGCTGCTGCCCTTCGCGTTAAGTATTTCATAACAGCATTTTGCACTTCCAAAGCAGCCTCTATCATTGCTTGCCATGCACGATCCATATCATTACTCATGTAAATCACCTCCATAAAGGAGTCTGAAATTTTCGCGTTACCCGCGTTCGATGCTCAATACCCAAAAGAATTTCCGGTACTGTTCGTAGTAACTTTCGCGGCAGCAGGGGCAGCCCTGAACGCGCAGAATATCATAAGGTACGCATTCTGTAGCCCCTTTTAGAACGAAGGGCGCTACGGCCGGCTCTACCTCATCGAGACAGTGCTTCACGAGGTCGATGCGTTTCGTAAAGAAGGCCCGCGCAATGCCCACCTGCTCCGTCGGATTCGAGGTGCGGCTTCCCCTCATCGTGACGGTCTGCAGTTCTTCCGGCCTTGACTTCCACCCGTTCAGGAGGGCCATTGCTTCTTCCCACTCGGGATATTGCAGGCAGAAGTGCTTGAGCTCATAGTAACGATGCTTTGAGATATAGTAGGGATTCCGCTCAGAAAGTTCAACGTGTGCCATGCTTACCCCTCCACAAAAATCCAGTTTGCTCATAGAGTGCCTTGGGCGAAATATAAAAGTTGATACGCCCAAGTTTAGCGTTCATCTCTTTCACATCGGTCACAAGTTTTCCGTTTCGGGTAGCTTTTCCAATGGGCAGCCATCCTGCAATGATCCCCGCCCTCACCCACGATGGGTCTCTTCCATATACCCTGGCAGCGATTGAGACAGGCACTGACCCAGTCGGAAATATCAATTCATCCATACTGTGTTCTCCTTTCAAAAATATCTAAGGACAGCGTATCACGTCCTATTAGCATATTTTAGGGAAAGATCGGGGCAGTGCGTGCTGTTTTTATTTTTCTTCCCATAGGAGAGTTGACAAATGACATAGAATCGTTTAATCTAGAATAGAATTCAGAGCCAAAAAGGAGGTATTTTTCTTATGTTGACCACCTGTCCAGAGTGTGAATTGCAAATATCAAGCAAAGCGCTCGTCTGTCCACACTGCGGTTTCCCCCTGAAAAAGGATGCGCGGGTCTATCCTAGAAAAGCAAATAAACGCCGTAGACTGCCAAATGGATTTGGACAGATTTCTGAGATAAAGGGGCGTAATCTAAGAAAGCCCTTCAGAGTCCTTGTCACCGTAGACAAGACTTCGGAGGGCCGTCCTATCTGCAAGCCGCTTCAGCCGCAGTCTTATTTTGAAACCTACAATGAAGCCTATCTTGCGCTTGTGGAATACAACAAAAATCCATATAGTCTTGACAGCGACATCACAATGGATAAGCTTTATCAGATGTGGCTTGCCGACTATAAAACTCATGTCGGCGATAAGATGGTTGAGAAAACCGAATGCTGCTGGAGGTACCTTCGCAAGATCCACAACCTAAAACTTCAGCAGATGCGGGTGCCTCAGTTAAAGCTTGCCATTGATGAAGCCACAACATACAAGAGCGGAAATGAAATCGAACTTCCCCGCTCTGCGAAAGGCCGGATAAAGAGTCTGCTCAATCTCATGTATGACTACGCAGTTCAAAATGAGCTGGTCAATCAGAACTATGCCCGAGCATTCTCGCTTTCCAGAATCGACCAGGAAGAGACCTCTCGTGTTGATAAAAGTCACATCCCTTATACAGATGCAGAGGTCGCTCTCATTTGGAAGTCATTGGAGAAATATCCATATCTAGACATCACGCTGATACAGTTCTACTCCGGATGGCGGCCTAATGAACTGCTAAGTATGCGAGTTACAGACATCGACCTGGATAATAAAACATTTCATGGAGGCTCCAAAACGATTTCCGGTAAAAACCGAGTCGTTCCGATCCACTCGAAAATTTTTCATTTCGTAGAGCGATACTATAATGAAGCAGTTTCGTCCGGATGCAAATATATGTTCCCGTCCGACACCCAGCCCGGGAAGCCTTATACCTACGACCGCTATTATGTTCGATTCAATGAAGCCCGCGACGCTCTTGGGCTAAATAAAAATCATCGCCCACATGATGGCCGTGTCCAGTTCGCAACCATGGCCAAGAAGTCTGAGGTCGATCAGTATGCCTTGAAAAAAATACTTGGCCATTACATCGATGACATCACAGAGAAATACTACATCAAGCCCGATATGGACTGGCTTCGAACTGAAATCGAGAAGATCAAGTAATCAAATGAATCCGAATGTGGGAGTACGAGAAATTCATCATGTAGGTTTTTGGTGCAGGAATAATGCAGGAATAATATACGAGTTATGTACATCTAAGTGCTTCGAACCGTATCTAGCCGCATCTAAAACCAGCATATCATCAAAAATTATTCGATATAGCGCTGTGTGTAAATTCTTCCAGCAGGTTCTTGAACCGCTCTTCGAAGTCGCCGCGGTACTTCGTACCAGCCACGAGGCTGGCCATGTCCAGCGCCAGCAGACGCCGCCCCTGGAGCATCCGGGGTACCTGCTTGTCGGCGATGCGCTGGGCAAGCCCTTCGGCCAGCGCGGTCTTGCCCACGCCCGGTTCGCCCACAAGGCAGGGGTTGTTCTTCTGGCGGCGGCATAGGATCTCTACCATCCGGTCCAGCTCTTTCTCCCGGCAGAACACCGGGTCCAGCTCGCCGTCCGCCGCCCGGCGGGTCAGGTCGCGGCAGTATTTGTCGCTGGCCCGGCTGCCCCGCGGCAGCGACGATGCCGAGCGCGGCTGGATCGGCAGGATGAACTGCCCTGAAAGCTGGCGGCACTCCCGCACCGCCTCGGTGAGCTGGACACCCATGGATGCCAGCATAACGCCCGCAGCGCAGTCGGTGTCTTCCAGCATGGCGCAGAGCAGATGCTCCGGCTCGGCCCGGCTCAGGTGGGCGTTCTGCGCCCCGATGATGGCGTAGTCCATCGCCCGGCGCAGATCCGCCGCCATATCGCCCCGGGCAAGCCTGGTGACCGAACCATCCCGCCCGGCGGACAGCTGACGCCGCACTTCCAGCTCCGAGATGTTCTTCCCGGCCAGAAAGCGGGCCGCCGGGCCGCCGTCCGCTTGCAGCATCGCCCACAGCAGGTGGCCGGTGTCTGCCTTTTTGCAGCCCAGTCCTCCGGCCAGCTCCACCGCCTTATCCAGCAGCTGCCCCGCCTCCCGGGAGAAGCCCTTATACCGTCCTTTGCCGAATGCGTCCCAAATGCTCATTTGCCTGGCTCCTATCTTCCGTATTGCCCTGTTGCATACCCTGTTGCATCAAGAAACAGTATAGCCCCGGCAGGCGAGAAAAAATCAGAGCTTTGTGTCGCACCGGCCCAAAAATGCGCCGAGAGATAAAACAAAAAAGCCATCTGAACGAATCAGATGGCTTTCTGGTTGGGGATGAGAGAATCGAACTCCCACAAGTAGAGTCAGAGTCTACCGCACTACCACTATGCAAATCCCCAATATCCTGTTGTGTTTCGCGGCATTGAGCCGGTCAACGTGTGCTATTATAGCCGCCTTTGCGCGTTTTGTCAAGCAGATTTTTGAAAAAAGTTGTACTTTTTCAGAAATCCGCGAAAATCCGTCAAGTTTATTTTTCAATGTCCGAAGTTCCCTCTTCCAGATAGATAGCGACGTCTTCGATTTTGCAGTCTAAAATCTTGCAGAGCTGGTCAATGGTATAGGTGTTGACATTATGATTGTTTCGCAGTCGGTTCAGCTGTCCAGCGCTGAAGTGATAATCCTTCAGCAGTTTATACTGGGAGATACCACGCATTTTCATTGTTTTCCAAAGAGGTTCAAACGAAATCACGGACAATCCCACTCCTAACGAATCAGATTACATCTATAAATAAGATGGTAAAGGATTGCCCGAATATTGACAATTATCCATATGTGGAGTATTATTTTGATATAGCCCGAAAGTGGATAATATCAGAGGTAAAAAGGATGGTGTCATAATGAACGCTGCGGCAATCAAAGAGCATCTCAAAATGTTAATGGAGCTAGAAAAAGAGGTCTATACTCAAAATCAAGTTATCGCATCGTTAGAGTATCAACTTTCCTGCCTGCCAGATGCTCACCGGTACACAAGGCCCGTCTATACCGAAGCAAACTCCAACTACCAAATCAGTGGACTTACATGGTTGTGCTTTGGCAGCGCACTTATATTCCTTTTGTTAGCACCTGTATCAGACGCCATCATCAATTCCGATTGGGGAATTATGGGCTTGCTTCTCTTTCCTATTCTTTTAATTTTCTACCTTGCCAGGTCTTTCGCTATCCCTTGTGCAATATTTTTGTTCGCCGCTGGCATAATCGTTTTCTTTGTCGAAAGGAACAATCAATCCGACGCTCGTTATGCTGCCAAACAGCAATCCAAAAAATCCTATGAAACTGCTATGGCCACATACAATCGGGCGGTCGAACAAGACCGACTCCGCGTAGAAAGAGAGCGTCCTAAAAAGCTGCTTCTTCAAGGCCAGCTCAAAACTTTGAAAGATGCACACAAAAAGACTGTAGACACTTTGAACAAGCTATACAACAAGGGCGTTATCCATAAAAAATATTGGGGTCTCGTTCCTATCTGTTCCCTGTACGGCTACTTCGATACTGGCGTATGCACTCAGCTGGAAGGCCATGAAGGTGCATACAACAAATATGACACTGAATGCCGTCTGGACAGAATCATCTCGAAATTGGACCAGGTCATCCAGCGTTTAGATGAGATCAAAGCGCTCCAGCAGGACCTTTATGAAGCTATCGAAGAATCCAACTGCAAGGTTGGTCAGCTTATCCGCAACTCCGAGCGCATATCTGACCAACTGACTGGGATCCAGTCGCAGGGTGCCGAACTGAATGCCCGCATTGCCAACCTGCAAACCACTTCTGACATCAATCTCTATGTGAATGCCTGCGCCAAGCGCGAGCTTGAGTACATGAACCGCGCCAACCGCATCTTCTAACAAATCAACCGCCGTCCCCGAACTCCCGGAGGCGGCGTTTTCTTTGTCCCAACCTCAGAACCGGCATTTTCTGCACGTTCCGCACCATACAATAAGGTGTACCTGATTTTTTACTTGTTAATAAAGGAGGACGCCTTATGATGCAAACCCCATCCAAGACCACCCAGACTCTGCTTTCGCCCCGCATCCCCCGCGACAACGAGCACGAGCGCTATCACCCCGAGCTGGAAGAAGAGCTGAAAGAGTGCCTGTTCTGCCTGCAGCGGAACGCGATGATGTTCGACCTCGAGGTGGACTCCGACCTCATCGAGCAGCGCATCTACGAGCGGCAGGCGCTTTTGTGCCGCTACCGCTACCTGCTGGCCCGCGCCCGGGAGCTGGGGCTGCATACCATCCTGAAAAAGTATCAGCCTATTGGGTAAAGTCAGCCTTGCCCTATCAGCAAGGCACTTCCGCTCCCAAAATCGCAAAACTTTCTCGTTTTGCATGGACTTGCCCGGCCCGCCAGTGGCTCTCCCCTTGGGAGAGCTGTCAAAACCTGCAAGGTTTTGACTGAGAGGGCTACAAAAATCTTGACAGAATCCGCACATCGTGTTATCATACATAAAGATAACACTGTATACAGAGAGCTGTATACGAAACTTTGGAGCTTAGAGAGGTTTTCAACTATGGAACGTATTAAGACTATCGCTACTCGTGACCTGACCAAGAGCGTCGTGACCGGCGGCTGCGGCGAGTGCCAGACTTCTTGCCAGTCTGCCTGCAAGACCTCCTGCGGCGTCGCAAACCAGAAGTGCGAGAACAGCAATAAGTAATCATTGCAGACCCTATGCCGCCTTTGCAGGGCGGCATTTTTTTATGGCAATTATAGATTGGAGAATGAAATGGTACATCAGTATCAACTGAACGGATATAACATCGTGCTGGACAGCTGCAGCGGCTCGGTCCATGTCGTGGACGACGTGGCTTACGACGTCATTGCAATGTACAAAGAACACTCTGCCGACGAGATCGTGGCCGCTATGCTGGCAAAGTATGCCGACCGCCCCGACGTCACCGAGGCCGACCTGCGCCAGTGTCTCGAGGACGTGGCCTCTCTGGAAGCCGCCGGCAAGCTTTGGGCTCCCGACGTCTACAAGGACATGGCTTTCGACTTCAAGAACCGCCAGACGGTGGTCAAGGCGCTCTGCCTCCACGTCGCCCACACCTGCAACCTCAACTGCTCCTACTGCTTCGCCTCGCAGGGCCGCTATCAGGGCGACCGCGCCCTGATGAGCTTCGAGGTGGGCAAGCGGGCTATGGACTTCCTCATCGAGAACTCCGGCACCCGCCGCAACCTCGAGGTCGATTTCTTCGGCGGTGAGCCTCTGATGAACTTCGACATGGTCAAAAAGCTCGTCGCCTACTGCCGCGAGCAGGAGAAGATCCACAACAAGAACTTCCGCTTCACCATGACCACCAACGGTATGCTCATCGACGACGATGTCATCGACTTCTGCAACAAGGAGTGCCATAATGTCGTGCTGAGCCTTGACGGCCGCAAGGAAGTCCATGACCGCTTCCGCAAGGACTACGCAGGCCACGGCAGCTATGACGCCATCGTACCGAAGTTCCAGGAGTTCGTGAAAAAGCGCGGCGACAAGAACTATTACATGCGCGGCACCTACACCCACTACAACACCGACTTCACCAACGACATCTTCCACATGGCCGACCTCGGCTTCACGGAGCTGAGCATGGAACCGGTCGTCACCAAGCCCACCGACCCCAGCGCCCTCACCGCCGAGGACCTGCCCATCCTGAAGGAGCAGTACGAGATCCTTGCCAAGGAGATGATCAAGCGCGACCGCGAGGGCCGCGGCTTCACCTTCTACCATTACATGATCGACCTCACCGGCGGCCCCTGCATCTACAAGCGCATCTCCGGCTGCGGCTCCGGCACCGAGTACATGGCCGTCACCCCCTGGGGCGACCTCTACCCCTGCCACCAGTTCGTCGGCGACCCCAAGTACCTGATGGGCGACATCTGGAAGGGCGTCACCAACACCGCCGTGCGGGATGAGTTCAAGCACTGCAACGCCTACGCCCGCCCCGAGTGCAAAGACTGCTGGGCCAAGCTCTACTGCTCCGGCGGCTGTGCAGCCAACGCCTACCACGCCACCGGCAGCATCACCGGCGTCTACGAGTACGGCTGTGAGCTGTTCAAGAAGCGTGTCGAGTGCGCCATCATGATAAAAGTTGCTGAGAACCAGGAGCTGGCAGCTCAGGGCATCGAAGTTCCCATCGAGCTGGGCGGCACCTGCAACGCCTGCGCAGACGGCGAAGCCTGCGAATAAAGCCATGAACACTCCTGTCGTCGATTTTGTCCGTCGCTACGCCCAGCAGCGCACCACCCGGATGCATATGCCGGGCCACAAGGGCCGCGGCCCGCTGGGCTGTGAAGAGCTGGACATCACCGAAATTGCGGGCGCAGACGAGCTGTACGAAGCCGAGGGCATCATCGCTCAGAGCGAGGCCAACGCCACGCAGCTCTTCGGCACTGCCCGCACCTATTACAGCACCGAGGGCAGCAGCCAGTGCATCCGGGCCATGCTCCACCTTGCGCTCCAAATGCAGCCCGCAAAGGCAGGCCGTCCTGTCCTGCTGGCGGCGCGGAATGCCCACAAGGCCCTGCTTTACGCGGCGGCTCTGCTGGACTTCGACATCCAGTGGCTCTGGCCTGCGCCGGATGCCGCCGGGGCGCTCTGCACCTGCCATGTGGAGCCGGAAGCTCTTGCCTCTGCGCTGGACGAGCTGGCCGCCGAGGGCCGCACGCCCTTCGGCGTCTACCTCACCAGCCCGGACTATCTGGGCTTCGTGCAGGACATCGCGGGGCTGTCGGCGGTCTGCCACGCCCACGGCCTGCCCCTTCTGGTGGACAACGCCCACGGCGCCTATCTCCACTTTTTGAAAGAGGGCAGCCGCCACCCCATCCAGCTGGGCGCGGACCTCTGCTGTGACTCGGCTCACAAGACCCTGCCCGTCCTCACGGGCGGTGCGTATCTCCATCTTGGGCCATCGGTGCAGGCCGACGAGGCCGCGGTGCGCAATGCGCTGGCTCTCTTCGGCTCCACCAGCCCCTCTTATCTCATTTTGCAGTCGCTGGACGCCGCCAACGCGGTTCTGGCCGACAGCTTCCGGGAGAAGCTGGACATCTGCCGCTGGCGGCTGGGGATGCTCTGCCGGGAGCTGGATGCTCTCCGGCCCGGGCTGGCACTCCCCCTCACCGGGGCGCACCGCGAACCCCTCAAGCTGACGCTGGACGCCGCCGCGCTGGGTCTTTCCGGCCAGCAGCTGGCGCAGGCTCTGCGGGAGCGGGGTGTGGAGTGCGAGTATGCCGACCCCCGTTACGTCGTGCTGATGCCTTCCGCCGAGAGTTCTGCGGCAGAGTTTGCCTGCCTGCAAACGGCCCTGCACGCCATCTGCGATGAGGCCCCTGCTGCCGATGTCTCCGTTGCGGCTGACGATCCTGCCGCTTTCGCGGCATTGGCCGGGGCGCTTGAGGCACAGCCCCGCCGCTTCACCATCCGGGAAGCTGTCCTTGCACCGCAGGAGATGATCCCTGCCGCCGAGGCCGTGGGCCGCATCTGCGCCGCACCGGCGGTCTCCTGCCCGCCTGCCATCCCCATCGTGGTCAGCGGCGAGACGGTCCCGCCGGAGGCCCTCCCCCTCTTTGCCCGCTATGGCATCGAGAAGGCGGCCGTTGTGAAAGAATAAAGTGCAAAAAGCATTTTCGTACTCTTCAGCCTCTTTTTTCACTCTATATTCAGAGTCCCCCCTAAGATTCAGCTAAAAGTCCCGCACATTTCTTGACAGGCTTCGCATATTCTGGTTTAATAGAATCGGATAAAAGGGAGTAAAGGGCGCTCCACCTTATGGGAGTGCTGCATGGCAGCGTCAACACGGCAGAAATGCCCGATGTCATGTGTTCGCTTGAGACTTTTGTCACAGTAATTGGTGCTGTGGCGGAAGTCTCTTTTTTCGTCATTGCACCGCAGATTTCAAAGGAGGCAATGACATGGATTTCTGGAACGCATTCGCCAGTCTCTTTTCCAATTTCGGGAACCTGACCTGGCAGATGGTGGTGATGTGGGGCATCGGCGCCCTGCTCATCTACCTCGCCATCGCAAAAAAGATGGAGCCGAGCCTGCTTCTCCCCATGGGCTTCGGAGCCATCCTCGTCAACCTGCCCTTATCGGGCGCTATCACGCAGGGCGACACCGTCGGCCCCATCTCGGCTCTGTTTGAGGCCGGAATGTCCAACGAGCTGTTCCCCCTGCTGCTCTTCATCGGCATCGGTGCGATGATCGACTTCGGCCCGCTGCTCGAGAAGCCGTGGCTGATGCTCTTCGGCGCAGCGGCGCAGTTCGGCATCTTCTTCACCCTCTTCCTCGCGGGCTTCTTCTTCGATTTGAAGGACGCCGCTTCCATCGCCGTCATCGGCGCGGCAGACGGCCCCACGGCCATCTTCGTGGCCAACGTCCTGCACTCCCAGTACCTCGGAGCCATCATGGTGGCGGCCTACAGCTACATGGCGCTGGTCCCCATCGTGCAGCCGCCGGTCATCAAGCTGCTGACCACCCAGAAGGAGCGCCGCATCCGGATGCCCTACCAGAAGGGCAGTGTCAGCCAGCTGACCAAGATCTTGTTCCCCATCGTCGTGACCATCATCGCCGGACTCGTGGCTCCGGCCAGCGTAGCACTGGTGGGCTTTCTGATGTTCGGCAACCTGCTGCGGGAGTGCGGCGTGCTGAACACCCTGAGTGAAACGGCGCAGAACGTCCTCGCAAACCTCATCACCATCGTGCTGGGCCTGACCGTGGCCGGCCAGATGACCGCCGACAAGTTCGTGCGGCCCGACACTCTGCTCATCCTTGCGCTGGGCCTCGTGGCCTTTGTGTTTGACACCGCCGGCGGTGTGCTGTTCGCAAAGCTGGCGAACCTCTTCCTCCCGGAGAGCAAAAAGCTCAACCCCATGATCGGCGCAGCCGGCATCTCGGCCTTCCCCATGAGCGGCCGCGTCGTCAACAAGCTGGGCCTCGAGGAGGACAACCAGAATTTCCTGCTGATGTACTCCATCAGTGTCAACGTCTCGGGCCAGATAGCCTCTGTCATCGCCGGCGGACTGCTGCTGACCCTGCTGAGCTAAAGGAGGGACTGATATGCTGCATCTTACTTCGTGGATGACGACTCTGCCCATCATGGTCATCGGGATGGTGAGCATCGTGCTGGTCATCGGCGTCATCGTGCTGGCTGTGATGTTTTTGAACAAGCTGACGAGCCGGAAATAACTGCAAAGGGCTGCTGTACCGTGTTGTACAGCAGCCCTTTTTTATTTATCCGCCCGCGCCTTTCCGATAGCCGTTCCTGGCGTTCTGCCCGGTGTCATCCGGCTCGTCGCAGCCGTCGTGCGGCTCCTCAGAACAGGTCGAGCATATTGTCCAGATAGATGGCCTCCCGGACATGCAGCTGGTATTCCGGTTTTGTCATGTAGTAGAGCAGAAATTCCAGTACCAGCGCACTGCCCAAGCCCCGGCCCTCGATCTTGAAGTTGGAAAATCCCATCGGCATATAGACATCCCGAATGTCCCTGATGCCGATAAACTCCGGATTTTCCATCGCCTTCGAGAAGCGGTAGCCTTCCTCCGCACCCGGTGCGTGACAGATGTGGTCAGGGCAGGCTTCGCCGAGATTTTTCCGGCTGACATTCTCATAGCAGCGCTTTCTGTCCCGGCATCCGACCCAGCAACACTCGTTGCAGAGAAATTCCACCTTGTCTTTCTGCGCCTGCGGCAGACTGTCCAGCTCTCCAAAGGCTTTGTTCAGCCGGAAGTCCGGCACCACATAGCGGAACTCTTCCCGGGCCGTCTCCGCCCGGAGCTGCTGAAACTCTGTCAGCACCTTGGTCGTGGAGGACACGAAATAAAGCTGCGGATAGTGTGTTTTCAGATAGTCCAGCAGCAGCTCCGAGTGGACGATGACGCCGCTCTGCACCGGGTTTTCCTGCTCAAACAGGGCGCAGAGGGCGTTGCACTTTTTATCCGAAAGGTGTTCCTCCCGGAGGAGCGAGTTGCTGAAGGTCAGCCGCGCCGAGATGCCGTATTCCCGCGTCAGGGCAAGGACTTCTTTGGGGTCATGCTCCCCGAAGCCAGCCCGTCCCCCGCCCCAGACGCAGTCGGCCGGTGCGCCGTAGATGGAGCCAATGTCGCACCAGTCATAAAAGTATTCTCTGTGCGCCCGGAACAGGGGCAGGAACTCCCGGTACAGCTCGTAGAACTCGAACAGTCCGGGCAGATGATAGTAAGCTTTTTCTTGTTTCATTTTTCACTTTTTCTTATGCGTTTTGCGTCCTGACCTCTACCGTCCGGCCGCCGAGGTTCTCATAGATGCGGTGGGAGACGGAGAGCACCGTGCGCCCTTCGGACGCGCGGCGAAGTGCTTCAAGGACACGGGCCTCGGTCTCAGCATCGAGGTTGGCCGTTATCTCGTCCAGCAGCAGCACGGCAGGGTCTGCCGCTGCGGCGCGGGCGATGGACAGAAGCTGCCACTCGCCCTGCGAGAACATCCCGTCAGTACACACCGTATCATAGCCGTTCGGCAGGGTCTGGATGGCGGCATCCAGACCGGCAAGCTTCGCGGCGTTCCTTGCCATCTCTTCGGTGATGCCGGGGTCGCCCAGCGTGATCTGTTCCAGCACCGTACCCGGCACACGGGCAAAATGCTGCTCCACACAGCCGATGCAGGTGCGGCGCTCGGCGTCCGTGATGTCCGCCACGTCCACGCCGCCGATGGTCACCGACCCGGCTTCCGGGTGATAAAGTCCCAGCAGCAGCTTGAAGACTGTGCTCTTTCCGGCACCCGTCCGGCCCACCAGCGTCACCTGCTCGCCCTGCTTGACGGTCATGGAAAAATCGTTCAAGACGTGCTTTTCGCCGTAACCGAAGGTCACATGAGAGAGCACCACATCACCCCGGGCAGAGGTCTCCCGCTCCTTGGGAATGGTGCGTTCCGGCTGGTCAAGGAAGGCGTCGATGCGCTTGACGCCCGCCATCGCCGACTGGATGGTCTGTATCTCCATGCCAAGGCTCTCGATGGGCGCAAAGATGCGGGAAATGTAGTTGATGACGGCCACCGAGGTGCCGACCGACATCCCGAACAACGTCAGGACAGCCGCATTGCCGGAAGCCGAGAGGAGCATAACGATGCCTACCACGTCGGCATTCAGCACCAGCACGACGGGCGAATAGATCGCGTCGTAAAAATTCGTCCGCTCCATCGCGGCATAGCTTTCGCCGATGCACCGGTCATAGCGGCGCTCCATGTAGTCTTCCAGACCCAGAGCCCGGATGGTGCGGATATTGTGCAGTGTTTCCGGGACCTGGCCGGACACAGCGGCGACCGCCCGGCGGTTATCCAGCTGAGCTGCCAGCATCCGCGTCTGTACATGGCGGGTGAACGCGGCGAACAGCGGCAGCACCAGCAGCAAAATCAGCGCAAGGCCGGTATTCTTCACGGCGATGACCGCCATGATGGAGAGGATGCGGCAGGCGTCCGCCACCATGCTGATGATGCCGGAGGTGAACAGCGCCTCCACCGTATCCACATCGCCCGAGAAGCGCGCGGCCACCTCGCCGGGGTTCTGCCCTGCCAGTGTGCTGGCGGGAAGCTTGGTCAGCTTCCGGGACATTTCAGAGCGCAGGGCGTGGGTCATTTTCTGGCCGAAGAGCACCAGCAGGCTCTCCTGCGCCGAGGAGAGCATCCCTTCCAGCGCCAGACTGCCGAAATAAAGAAGCACCGCAGGGAATGTCAGCGGAAGCCCGGCCGTCAGCCCGTCGATGATGCGGGCCAGCAGCAGCGGCGGCACCAGAGACGCCGCCACCGATGCCGCCGCACACAGGACGGTCCCCGCTGTGAGAAGGCGGTGGGTCACGGCGGCCATCCGGATGGCCTCAAACACACCATTTTTACGCCTGTTCTCCATGCTGTTTCCCTCCTGTCTGGCTTTCGTACAGCTGACGGTAGACCGGGGCCGATGCCATCAGCTCCTCATGGGTGCCGACAGTGGTCTTTCCTTCGTCCATAAAGACGATCTTCTGCATCTGCGGGAAGTGGTACAGGCGGTGCGAGATGAGAAAGACGACCTTATCCCTGGCATATTCCTGCAGGTCGGCAAAGACCGTATCCTCCGTGTCCCGGTCGAGGGCCGAGAACGGGTCGTCGAGGATGAGGACAGGGCGCGGATGGGCCAGCGTCCGGGCCAGTGCCAGACGCTGGGCCTGTCCGCCGGAAAGGCGGGTGCCGCTGCTGCCGATGACGGTATCGAGGCCGTTCTCCATCGCCAGCACCTCGCCTTTCAGCGCAGCAGCGGCGAGATAGGGCATGGCGTCCTGCTTGCTGCCGCAGAGGACATTGTTCTGCACCGTGTCGGCGCTCAGCTCCGGGTCGTGGCCCAGATAGCCGACGGTGGCCGAAATCTGACGCGGAGTCAGAGCGGAGAACTCCTTTCTGCCAAACTGCGCCGAGCCTTCATAGGGGGCCTCGCAGAGGAAGACCTGGCCAAAGGTGGATTTGCCGCAGGCCACCGGGCCGGTGACACCGATGATGTCGCCGGGATGGGCTGTGAGACTCAGCCCCGAGAAGATGGGGGTGTCGCCGTAGGCGAAGGAGAGGTTCCTGAGGGTCACATCTTCTGCCGCCGGGACATCCAGTGCGTCCAGCTGCTCCGGCGACTTCATCAGAGGCTTGATGCGCTTCCAGGAGACTTCGGCCTTCTGCACCGAGTTGAAGAGCTTGGCCACCTTGGAGGATTTGACCACCAGCTTGGTGAAGCAGGAAAGGAAGGTGGTAAAAGCCGCGATGTCCCACACACGCCAGCCGGTGCCGAGGACATTCTTTGCGCCGAACCACAAAATGAACAGTACGCCTGCCTCTGACGCCGCCAGATAGAGCGGCGGCAGGGCCGACTGCCACACGTTGTTCTTCACTGCCGCCTTTTCGTAGGTGTCCAGTGCCTCTTCGTACCGCTCCGCACGGGCGTCTTCGCAGCCGTAGATGCGGTAAGTCACGGCGTTCTGGGCGCGGTCGAGGGTAGCAGCACTCAGTGCGCCCGCCGCCTTTTTGTAGGCCGCACCGGCCCGCTGGACCGGCTTTTTCATCCATGCCGCGCAGACGTAGGAGAAGGGCGTGAACAGCAGGCTCAGCAGAGCCAGCCGCCAGTCGTACACCAGCAGCATGACCACATGACCCGCCAGTGCCACGCCGGTATCAAAGACTTCGGTGGTGAACTTGCGCATACCTTCCACGCAGTCGTCCACATCGGAGATGGCCTTGGTCATCAGCTCACCGGCGCCCTCTTTTTCCAGCGAAGCCCGGCTCTGGCGCACCAGATTGGCGTAGAGGATGCCCTTCATCCGGCGGTTGATGTTGTTGGCAAAGCGGCGGACATAAAAGCGCTTGATGAACCGCGACGCCTGCACCAGCAGGGTGACAAGGATATAGGCCAGAACCAGCAGCGCCATTTGGGCCGCTGTTTCGCTGCCGCTCAGGATGTCCGCCAGGCACTGGGCCAGACGGCCCTCGAACCACGGGGTGGCCAGCAGGCCGATGTTATAGATGAGGCCCGACAGGGTCACGAAGGCCAGCGGGAGCCACTCGGCCCGGAAATAAGAGAATATCCGGTCCGGACGGAAGGTCTTCTCATTTTTCATCGGTAATATCCATAGACAGCCTCCGGGTCTTATCTCAAAAAGATGTATCTGCATCGTTGTATGTACAACAATCATAGTACAAAACCACTCTTTGTCAAGAGCGGCAGCAGATTCTTTCGTCTTCTCGCCAAAGTCGGCGACCATGGGATGAAAATGCAGATCGTAAAGATGGAATGGAGGTTTTGATATGAAGTATCTGAGAATACCGTGGGGAACGCGGGCGATGAAGGAGCCGGGCCTGACCCCTGCCCTATGCCATCCGGATCGCACCACGCTCTTCCCTGCCGAAAAGATGCCGGAACGCAAAAAGCCCCCGGAGAGCCTTTGGGCAGCTCTCCGGGGGCAAGTCCTATGCACCGGTATTTTACACCGGTACATAACAGTTATTCAATTTCGATCAGGTTCGGGTTCACAGGCAGAGCCTTCTGCTGCTGAGGTGCGGGCAGCGTGATGTGCAGGATGCCATCCTCGAACTTTGCGTGGATGTCCTCCTTCTTCACGGCGTCGCCCACATAGAAGCTGCGGGCGCAGGTGCCGGAGAAGGTCTCGCGGCGCAGGTAGCGGCCCTCTTTATCCTTCTCGTCATTGGAGTGGCTGCGGACGGCCTGAATTGTCAGGTAGCCGTCGTTCAGCTCCATCTGAACGTCTTCCTTCTTGCAGCCGGGCAGGTCAACGGCAACGTCATAGCTGCCGTCGGTGGTCTGCTTCACATCGGTCTTCATCATGTTTGCACCGCGCTTGCCGAAGGTCTCACGCTCTTCACGGTTCATCGCACGCTCCAGCGCACCATCGTTCCAGAACGGGTCAAAGAAATCATCGAACAGGTTTTCATGGAAAATAGTCGGCATAAACATAAATCATTCCTCCAATCCCGGCGTTCGGGTCGGGTAAAAAATTTATGAGATGTGCATCAGGAGCGGAGTCTTCCCGGGAGCCTTGCAGCTCCCTCATGCCCCTCTCTCCTGAGCACGGCCTAGTTATAGCACATATTTTTAGCGCTGTCAAGTGCAGAGTGCTAAAATTCACAGAAGAATAATACTTTGATAAAATTTCATGCAATCTTTTCGGAAATCAGTCGTATCATCGTTTTTATGCAGCAAAGGCGCCGGATACAGCAGTTCTTTGGGCACCATTGGCCTGATGAAAGCCGTGGACACCTTCGACTCCACCCGCCGGGCGCGCTTCTCCACTTATGCCAGCCGGTGCATCGAAAACCCGATCTTCTTTGCATTCCTGCTGGGCGTGTGGTTCTTGCTCCGCTGAGCGTGGCACCAGGCAGCGCTATGAACATCTTCTTCCTGCTGCCCGGGCAGGAGGGTGCATATAAGTATCGAAAGGTCTGATCATACCAGTTTTATAGCAGTTTGCGTTTTTAATGCACAAGCAACATCCGCAAACTGCATATCGCAAATATGCCATTTTGATAGGCACTATTTTTGAAAATTGCGATAGGGGATGGTTCTGCGGAGCCATCCGTTTTTTCTTATTCGAATCGCATTTTCTCTGTTTTCTCTTGACGATGCCCCGCCAATGGAGTAGGATGGTGCTGCAAAAATGAATTGCAAAAGAGGAGTTCTAAATGCAAATCAGCCTTTTATTGATGCAGCAGATCGCGCAGCTATTTCTGGTTCTGCTGATGGGATATGCCGTTGTAAAAACCGGCTTGTTGAAGGCATCGGACAGTAAGGTGCTGTCTGTGGTCTTTGTCTATCTGGTCATGCCCTGTGTCGTTCTGAACGCCTTTCAGATCAAGGATACACCGGAGATCCGCACCGGGCTGCTTTATTCCATGGGCATCGCCGTTGGAATGCACGTTGTATTTCTGCTTCTGAATGCGCTGTTCCGCAAAGCTCTCAAGCTGGACGCCGTGGAGCAGGTCAATATCATTTACAGCAATGCCGCCGCGCTGGTCATCCCCATCGTGCAGGCCCTGCTGGGGAAGGAATATGTTGTCTACTCCTGCGCCTTTGTCATTGTACAGCTGGTGCTGCTCTGGACCCATGCAAGCGCCTGCCTGCAGGGGTCTGCCCGGCTGGAATGGCGCAAGCTCCTTACCAATGTCAACCTGATCGCCATTGCAGCCGGTGCGCTGCTGTACCTGCTGCACATCTCGCTGCCTGCCCCGATCACCAGCACACTGAGCAGTGTCGGCAATATGATCGGCCCCATGGGAATGCTGCTGGCAGGCATGGCCATTGCGGAAGTCCCCCTGAAAAAGGTTTTCTGCACCCCGCGCAACTATCTGCCGGTGTTCCTGCGTCTGCTGGGTGTTCCGCTGGTCATCGTTCTGCTGCTTTGGGCAGTTCAAGCCTCCCACTGGATCCCGGACGGCAAGTCCATCCTGATGACGGTCTACCTTTCTGCCATTACCCCCGCCTGTGCAACAGTCACCTCCATGGCACAGCTCTATGACCGGGATGCTTCTCATTCCAGCGCGATTTATGTCCTGAGCACGCTGCTTTCCATCCTGACCATGCCGCTGATGATCGGGGCGTTTGAGCTGCTGCTCTGAAATACGAAAAAAGGCCGCCCGGCATCGCAGCGGGGCAGCCTTTACAACTACAAGGATGTGTCTCTATGAAACTCAAACAATTCATTCAGCAGGAAACGGTCCTCACCGCAGCCGCTGTGCTGGCTGTTGTCTCCGCCTTCTTTATTCCGCCGGATGCGCAGTATCTCGGCTACATCGACCTGCGCACGCTGGCGATCCTGTTTTCCCTGATGACGGTCATGGCCGGGCTGCGGCGGCAGGGCTTTTTTGATGGACTGGGCCGGGCATTGCTGTCCCGCACCCACAGCACCTTTCAGCTGACGCTGGTACTGGTCGGGCTGTGCTTTTTCGGAAGCATGCTCATCACCAACGATGTTTCCCTGCTGACCTTCGTTCCCTTTACGTTCGTGGTCCTGAGCCGTTTGGGAGCGGATGTCCGCCGCTCCCTTCTGATCCCGGTGGTCTGTATGCAGACCATCGCGGCAAACCTTGGCAGCATGCTGACCCCCATCGGCAACCCGCAGAACCTCTATCTTTACGGAAAAAGCGGCATGAGCATCGGGGAATTTGTGCTTCTTATGCTGCCCTACACACTGGTCTCTCTGTTCCTGCTGCTGGCTTGGGCAGCAATGGTCTGTCGGAAAGCCTCTGCCGCCCTCTCCGTGGACGAGCTTGTTTCTTCCTCTGCGTCTCAGGGAGATCAGAAGATCATCCTGCTGTATCTGGTTCTGTTTGCCGTTTGCCTGCTGTCCGTGATCCGGGTGCTGCCCTATGGCATTGCCTTTGCCGCTGTGCTCGTCTGCGTTCTTTTTGCAGACCCGCACACCTTACGGGCAGTGGACTATTCCCTGCTTCTGACCTTTGTGGCTTTTTTCATCTTCATTGGCAATCTGGGCCGCATTCCGGCCTTTTCCGGCTGGCTGCAGGAGTTTCTGACCAGCCGGGAAGTGCTGGTGGCAGTTCTGGCTTCGCAGGTCACCAGCAATGTTCCCGCCGCCCTGCTGCTATCCGGGTTCACGGCAGAGACACAAGCCCTCATCATCGGCACCAATCTGGGAGGTCTTGGCACTCTGATCGCATCCATGGCCAGTCTTATTTCCTACCGGCAGATCGCACGGGAGCTGCCACAGGGGAAGAAGCAGTATTTTGGGCTGTTCACCCTGTCCAACCTGATCTTTCTTGCGATCCTGCTGGGCGTGTGGTTCTTGCTCCGTTGACCGTGGCAGATGACTTATGGTTTTTCTATAAAGCTAAAAAAGGGGGGCTCTGTCACGGACGAATGTCCGGGCAGAGCTCCCTTTGGTTTTATCGTATGCAGTTATCAAGTAAAGAATAAAAATTTTGCAAAACAACCACTACAAGGCTCAAATCGTAAGCGGTCAGCTGCTTTTGAAAGGAACCGGCAAACAGCATCCACCTTCCCATGGGCATTCCTGTGTATTTCATTGTCTGCCTCCAAATCCGATCTTCACGATCTGCATTTTCATCCCGTTGTCTCCAATCTTTGCAAGAAAGCGGAAAAAGCCGCTGACGGAAGGGTCTTTCAAATCGTTGTACCCCAGCATATAGCCCCGGCTGGACACCTGCAGGCGGCTGTCCCATGTGGAAAGCTCGCTTTTCGCATCCGAAACTGCGAAATATGCTCCCACATCCTTGATTTTCGCCGTCCTGAGCCATGTTTTGGCGATCATCTTCACCGCCGTACGGTTGGCAGCATCAAAGACCAGCACGCCGCCGGGGAAAGCATCCGCCATCCCCTGCACCAGCGCCTTGACCTGCTGGGTCAGGAAGTAATAGAACACCCCGGAGGCAAAGAATACCGCCCCGCCGGAGGCATCGATCTTGTCAAACCATGCGGGGTCTTTCAGGTCGCAGGGGATGTTTTGCTCCCGTTCCCCGGCAGGCAGCAGTTGCTGCCGCAAGGCAATGACATCCGGGAAGTCCAGATTGTAAATTTTGCATCTGCCGTTGTCGCAGGCTCTGCCGGTGTTATCCAGCCCGCAGCCCAGATTGACCACCGCCGCGCAGGGGTGGTTTTTCAGGTATGCCCGCACCTCAAAGGCAAGGTCATTCTGCCGCATGGCGACCTCCAGCGCACCAAAGCGCTGCATCAGGCTGCGGGAATTTTTCTCTGCCTCTGAAAAGTCGTAGTCGATCT